>Ga0116231_10004977_pt1 | contig 26555 bp, 13 predicted proteins | sample S1TSphgellanicum_2_FD_89695 | JGI IMG/M metagenome (GOLD analysis project Ga0116231, IMG submission 89695) | Host-associated microbial communities from peat moss isolated from Minnesota, USA - S1T2_Fd - Sphagnum magellanicum MG | ecosystem: Host-associated > Plants > Peat moss > Unclassified... | reverse complement strand
GGGGGGGGGGGGGGGGGGGGGGTGGGGGTGTGTTAGGGTTTAGGGTTTAGGGTATAAATAATTTTCAAAAAATTGTGGTTCTGGGTTCTGGTTCTAGTTTGGGGAAGTGGGTCTAGGTTTGGTTTTGGTTCTAGAACCAGATCCAGTTTTAAACCTAGTTCCAATTCCCAAACTTCAGACCTGATCCCAGTTAGGTTTCAATTAATTGGAACCAGGATTGACAGTTAGTTCTAACCAGCCAAACCAAGTACCAACTCAATGCTGGTCAATACCCACCAGAGGCCTATATACTACTACTTACTATACACCACCATGACTCATGTGTCTTCAAGTTCTTTGGGCATGATATCCATCATACTAGAATCAATAGGACATTGTAAGTTCACATACACAAAAGAGTGATGTTCAACTACTCTTGGTGAACTTACAATGTCCTCTTTTGCATATTTAATGGGTGGATTTCCAAGTTGCCTAGGCTTTTTTTTCCGTTGTCATGGCAAATTTTCATTCGTCCATTACTTTTTTCTTTTTCTTTTTTTAAAGTTAGGAATTGGAAAAGCTCTAGGGCTTATAAATCTCCCATGGGCATTTTGGCCACAAATCCATCCCATATGCCAAAGAACAAAGTAATGTCAGCTCGAATGATATTCCTCTTTTATGGGCCTTGTATCCAAGCAATCGGTGTGGCCCAGTCCCAACCTTAAAGGTTCCCCAGACTTTGTTGTGATGGACCAATTCCATCCATGATATCTTACCCTAGGGTCAGTTTCATCATTAATTAATCCTTGAAATATTGAAATGAAATTTTATGAAAACATAAAGCTGAGTTGTTGATTGAAAACCATCATAATTATTGCAGGCTACAATATGAATAATTTCTCTATTCACACAACAACATTGAAGTAGACTATTGTGCATCATGAAAAAATAAAGAATTCAAAAAAAGATTACGGCAATTCATACTTTGAAAAAAAAAATTTATATATATATATATATATATAATTTTTTATTTTTTTATTTTTGTTTGGTAAATGTCGAAGGTGATTCTAATATTTTTAATGCCCCCCAAATAATTTTTTTTTATTACCAACACAATATTCTTTTGAAAAGGGCTCCCTTTTAGCCCACCTATATAATATACAAGTCCACACTTTTGAGCAATGGGACAAATTGCGATGTGATAGAGGAATATCTTGGGTGCACATTCATGGGTGCATGTTGTCCCACCTCGTTACTTGAGTATAATTTTCATTCTTTAATTTTGTTCATCACATTTTTGCTCTAGGCTTTTACAAGGTCTTAGTACCTATTGTGATTTGTATTAATTAGTTTAATTAGTTGAGATGCATCCTCCAAGCTCTTTTTTTTTTGTTTTGCAATGGGCCCATCACCAAATTATTTTTGAAACTTTGGGCAATCTCTCCTCCCCGCCCCCCCCCAAAATAAAAGTTACAAAATTTTACAAGGCCATGTAGAACCATGTAAATATATTTGTTTTACACTTACATTATTTCACAACACTAATTCAAACTTGTAATTTTTATTTTATTTTGGTATGAAGCCTTTACAAAGATAAATTAAATGAATACAACCTCACACAAAACACACACCACAAAGCAATGTTTTCATTATAATTTTTTGATTTCACAAAAGTGACAATTTTTTGCTAGAAAACCTCATTTGTTTAGAAGCTTTTCCAAAAAAAAATTGAAAGTAATGAAAATTTTCATTCACAAAAACATTTGCCATAATGATGTGTCTTGGGGTATGATCATACACATGCCTCAAACTTATTCTTTTAAGGACTACATTTCAAAGGGGAGATCATCACATGTGTTTAAAGACCTTGTCTTATGGGGATTGTTCACCAACTTCACATAAGCCTTCTCTTTATGAAAATATTCATAACCATAATAATGTTGGGTTTATTATTTACAAGATTTGTGAACTTAAAGAGATGAAAATTGAAGTTAATATTCCATTCACAATAAAGTTATCCTTAAAATACTTTTTACTTTCGACTTGATTATGGTCCTCACTAGACTCATTCATCTCCTTTTTCATTTATCCATAAAATCCCTTAAAGTGAAATCACTTTAATTATCACTTCAAAATTAAAGATGAACTTGTAATAATGATCACCATAGTTTTCTTAAAATTAAACTGGAGTCTACTTAGATTATGGTCAAAAGAATTAGGAGATTACTTAAGTAGGGGTTAAATAGGTTAAGGCCTATCCAACTCCTTACTTACCTACGAGCTACCCATGTACCTACCCATGGGTTACTTATTCACTCACCCATGAGGTACTTACCTACTTACCTATTTAGGATAAGGATGATAAAAATCTAAATGGGGGGTTACATAGGGCTTACCTAAGGGCCTACTTAAGGATTACCCAAGGACTATCAAAGGGTTATCGAGGAACCTATTTAAATTAAGGGATATTTAGGATTATATTTAAAAGGTCTACTTTAATAACCTTGAGGGTAATTGAAGGATTACCTAAAAACCATTTAGGGGCCTACCTAGGTTATGGGCTATATAAGAGAAGATTGATCAAAAGCCCATTTTAAAAATTGCATAAGAACTATTTAAGACCTATCTATGTTAGCAAATAGTTAAGGACTATTTAAGGGATTATTGAAGGAACTACATATGGTTTACATAAAGGCTATGAATCAACCAGGTAGGCAGACCTCTAAATAATTCTTAAGTATCCCTAATTTAAGAAATCTTTAATTAGCCCCACAAGTAGGTTTTATGTAGCCTTCCTATAATTTAAATAAGTTTTTAGTTGTATCCTTAAGTAACCCCATCAGTAAATCTTAATTAGTTCCTTAAATTGTCCTTAAATATCCTAGGTAAAACCTTAAATGTTTCCTTAAATAACTTTATGTAGGCTTTTGATACCCTAGGTAACCCCTTAGATAAGTTTTATGTAAATTTCACTTCATCTTTAAGTATCCCATAACTTATGTAAGTTTTAAAATGTATTCTTAAATTCGATAAATAGTCCTTAAGCATCTCATAACTTAAATAAATTTTTAGATATCTCCTTAAGTAGGCCCTATGTAATTCCTAAGTGAACCCTAAATATCTTTGGTTAACTTCTTAGGTAAACTTTGTGTAATCCAAAAGCTCCCCTTAAATATCCCATAACATAAATAGGTTCCTACGTAGATTCATGCAAAACACAAGAAACAAAAAAAACTCAAATCATCATGGGGTGAAAAAAAAATTTGAGGTTCCTCCTTGATTATTTTCATATAGCATAATCCCATCTTGTATTTTGACTATCATCCTCAGTTTCAAGGAAACCCATAGTTTTATTCATGGGTTTTATTGTCTTTGCAAAATACTTGAAAAGAAATTAGATAATTCATTCACACCTTTCATCTAAATCTTATAAGTTTTTATCATCAAGACCATGTAAATTTTTATTTATAAAACACATTGCATATTTGAAAAATGTACAAATATATTAAAAATAAGGGATAATTTGAAGGATGTCACATTGACACAAACTAAATGTAAAAACTCGCCATCTCAATGACCAACCAATTGTAATAGGTTAGCCATGGCAATGGGGGGTATGTCTTAATAGGGTAGAAGTTGGGAAGTAGTTAAGCCTATTGCCATTGCTTGACTTAAGATGGAGGGTGCTTGCATCCTTTGCAATGTAATTGAAATTCTTTGACAAAGATAAATAACCAAAATAGAAAAGGGAAGACCCTCTAACCATTTTAAATTTCAAATAACATTGGCATGATTGTGTAAGAACACATCTACATATTTATGTAAACATTCAAATACTTGAAGTACTGAAGGGAAGAATTGATGATGGGGTTTCGATCACAATAACTCCTTTCTTTGGTTTGAATCGCATCAGAGGCAGCAAATCTTTGAATTGTGCAAAATCGGGGAAGTAGATTTGCACACGTTGGGTCAATTATAACAACATCAACTAAAATGCGAATTCCATTTTTGGTGAACACAATGTCAATTTGTTGATGAAAGGAATCGAATGTGGTTGATGAAAGTGCATGTAATTGTTATTCTCCCACATGGAAGTTAACATCTTGCGCAATGGCAACAAAAGTATCACACATCCCATCATGGGTTCCTTTGTGTTCCTTGCCATGGACGCAACTTAAGAAGTGGATACCCATAGGGTCAATGGGATGTGTGCACACACATTGAGGGAGGCCTTCAATTGAAGGATGTGGTAGTTGGAATTGTGTCCAAAACGATGTGGAGAAAATTGGGGAAGATAATTGAAAGGTTAGGAAGATTGGTTGAACTATAAGTCAAACGCCCACCCAAGGCTAGAACATGTTAAAAAAGGTATGATGGTGCAAACATTCTGAAATGGAATTTTGAAGATGAATTATTTGTTGTTTGATGAGTTGTTCAAAAGGAAGGAGACATGTTCATGTTGGGGGCAATAGAAGATCACATGTTACTTTGAAATGTTGTTGGAAAGGGAAGGTGTTGTTGTCGATTCATGTTAAAGCTTCAAGAAGGAAAGATGTTGGTCGATCATGAACTTAATAACTATGATTGAAGTTACAAAGGCCCAACTCCCTAAATAGGTTACTAGGGTAATGGTGGATGTTAGGATGAACCTAATGTCACCAAGAGTTATTGGGAAAGAAGTTTGTTTACATGCTAAAGGTCTTTCAAAGCTCTCAAAGGACCTTAGACCCAAAAGGCATCCAAACACTTAAAGAAGGGAAAAATCAAAGGAAACAAAGGAATCTATGAAGGTGGGAAAGGGTGGTGTGTAAAGTAATAAATATAATGGCCATTGTGCGTAGCAAAGAGTTAGAATTCCAAAAGTTATTTGGACATCGTTCAATTTAGGGAAAGGGTGAACATGCCGAATATCTTTTAACAAGGTATTTTTTATGAAGGATGATTTGAATGATGAGGTGCCCAATGGAACTTCCAAGATTTTAATTATGTTTAATGGTGTGTTAAATTAGGATGGGGTGTTGAAATTAAACAACAAGCCTAAGGGGGATTATGTTACACATTTCTAAGGTTGGATAGAAAAACATATTGCACGAAGTTCATTTTGAAAATGCTCATATGCAAAGAATACAATGGAGAGGGGGCTAATGATGTGAATGTCATCTGCAATGGATGGAAATATATAGAAAAGGAAATGATTAGTTGTAGAACGTAATGCCTCAAGGGGAGCTAAAGCAAATAATCCCCCTCCTAAAGGATCACTTTGACGAGTTCTCATAGTGGATGGGATGACCGTGACATCGACATCACGATTATGGTGCCTATAAAACAAAAAAAAAATCAAATATATAAAATGTACAAATAAAATAAATAAGTTATATGATGTCCCCACTTATTGCACAATTTTTTTTGAAATATAACCCTTCTTGACATTAAATTAAAAACATTCACCACATCCAATTATGAACTTGAAGCCCATCAAATAATGTGACGTTACATGAATGAACTTAATATTGTTTAACCTTTTCCTCTTTAACAAGAACCAGCCAGCCTGATAAGTAAGGAGACTGGGACTTGAGGCAAATACCAACCTTGTGCGAGTTTTATATCAGGTACACATTTGTCTCATACTAGCCAAAAATCACTCTTGGACCCTATTCGTACCTGGACCAGGCTGGTATGAAAACATTAAAAACTAACCAAATACCAAACAAAAGCTGGTATGTTCAAAAGTCCATACCAGACCAACTCTTGTTAGTAGGCTGGTATGAAAACATTAAAAACTAACCAAATACCAAACAAAGCTGGTATGTTCAAAAGTCCATACCAGACCAACTCTTGTTAGTACCTATGGCTATCACTCCATTTAATAATTGCCAAAAAGGCAGGTAAGAAAAGAAGAAAAAAAAAGCCAATTTTGCACTAACCCAACTGAAATCCCAGGAACACATCTCCATCCTTCAACTATGCATGTTATTCATCCATGCACCCATCCTTTCCATCATATTTTTTGTGTGCATGATGGGCCTAGGTATGGTTCCTTTTCCATATAATGAATGAATGAATGCATGGTCGCAAAACCTCCCCCCCTTTTTTTTTGGGCAAGGATAGCCTAGTAGGACCTAGGTCTTTTTAAAAGGCTTATGTTATTCTTTTGGGTACAATTTTCTGGCACAAATTTTAATTGATGTCTAGATGACAGCTTGAGAAGTTGTAGTTCCAGCAAGCCATAATTTGAACTTATCCATAAAGGCAGAGCCATTATGCAATGAGTTGCTTGTTATTTGATTACCTATGTGAGCTTTGGGGTTTAGTCACTTGGGATGGCTTGCAATTTCACCCTCTTTGGAGGATTCTTGTTTGCCAGGACTTGGGGTCCTTCCACCTTGTCCTTTCTCTCTCCCCCATTTGTTTGTTGGGTGCTTTGGTTCATTGATGAAATTACAAGGTTTTCATCACTTAACATCCACTTCTTAAGTCTTAATATACATGCATAACACTTACACATTTTTTTACATGGTCATGTAAAACATGTAAATTTCAATTTGGGGTGGAGGGCTGCTCAAAGGTTTCAGAATTATTTTGGTGATCATGGGCCAATCAAGCAAGGTGACCCATTGCCCAAAAAACAGAAAAAAGAGTTCTTGAATGCATCATCACAACTATTTAAAACTAATTAATCCCTAAACCTTACAACCCTAAACTTAAGAGTCCTAACTTTGTTCATCACCATTTTCTCTTATGCTTATAAGGGACCCTAAACTCTATACCTTACAAGCATAAGAGAAAAATGGTGGTGAACAAAATTAGAAATGAAAATTGTTACTCCAATAACAAGGTGGAGAGAACATGGATCCAAAGAATGTGCACCCAAGTTAATTTCTCAACGGCATCATAATTTGTCTCATGTCCTTTGCCCGAAAGTGTGAGCTTGTATTGTATATAGCTGGGTTACATAGCAATCTTTTCATTCTACTATTTTGGTAGGAAAAAAAACTTCTATTTGGGGAGCATTACAACCATTATATATGTTTTTTTTTTTGGTGAAGGACCAATCAAAGTGATCCATTGCCCATCAAAAATTGAATATTGGAATGCACCCACAACTAATTAATATGGATTTGCAAAATACCTATTGTGCTTTGCATTAATTAGATGAGGTGCCTTCAAAGTTTGGTTGCCACTATTTTTGGCCTTGACTAATAATAGCCTCTTCCTAAGAACACCACCCTACCTTATTAAGTGGATATGATATATACATTTATATAAGCCAATGTAAGTGAAAATGGAAAAATAAAATAAAAATTACACTTACCCACATAACACTTTGTCTTCACACTTTTCTACACACAAAAGAGCTTACTTAACTTCCTATACCCCACTAGCCTAACTTGATTGAAAGTTCAAAAGTTGTTGTCACTAGTTTTGTGGGAACTTGGGTGGTTCTTTGTTCTAGACCCAAACCCCTCACTAGAGGTTAGAGACCAAGTGTAGGGTAATTGACTAAGGTCAAAATTTTCAAATACTCATCATACCTTACTCCTCCTCCAACCCTAGAATTTTTAAAAAATAAGTCCAAAAATTTGACAAAGAACCTCTGAGGTTTTCATTTTAAAATAGATTTAGATAATTTTTAAGGATTTTTAATCTTTAGGGGAAAAACCAAAATTTTGACACTTTTCAGTCCTGCCGGTTCTCATAAAAATTACAATTTCTTTAAGATTTTATTGTGAAAATTTAATTAAATAATTTTAAAAGCCTCCTTTTGTAAACTCCGGTCGAAGGAGCCATTGAAGAGGCTAGCACCGCCCAAACTAGAACCTAAACCTAACTAAACACTAAACACCTTGAAAGCCCTGAAACCGATGCCCACATGTTTTAATAACCTAAAAGGTTATCACAAAAGGTTCAATTGATACTGTCAAGATTATATTATTTTTGTGGTTTTTGAAGGTTCCTCTTTAAAAACCCTAAATTGTTGTTAATTCTTTTCAGATTTGTTCTCATGGCTATGATTTTTTTTTAATTGACAAGGTGATGAAAGCACGTTACAATGACCCCCTTTTTTGTAATTAATTTGTAACGTTTTCAGGAGTGAGTGTTTTTTAATATAAGCCATGTCAACATTAAGAGAAAATATCACAATATTTTTGCATATTATGGTAAAACATAACCCAATCAATAAAATAAAAAAGAAACTATGTGTATATCATGGTGGATTAGAATACATTTGTACAAAAATAATATTTGTGATTGTGTATTGAAAAATGTAAAGATGTAATTTTAAAACAATTAAAATGATTTAAAACACTTATGAAATTTATAATATCTATTTCACATGTGATTCCACATATTTTGGACCATGTTTGTGAATCGTGTGAAAGGTTTGATAATTTTTATTTCATGAATGGTGTTTTTTCAAGGTGTTGATCATAAATAAGTATATGGTAAGAAATTTTAACAAACAATCATTTTGAAATGGAAGGCAACAAATATTGTGCATTGAACCAATGCATGAGATTCATTTCAAACATTTATTTGGATGAATAATGAAACCAAATACTTAGTAAACTCTAAAGTTTGAAATGAGTTTTGTTATATTATGTATATCATAAAAATACCCATAGTTCCTTGTATTTGATTGATTAATTTTTATAATATAATAGTAGATAATATTAGGTTTATGAAAACCATAATCCTAAGGCCCAAACATTAAAAAATTTAACCCAAAATTAAATGCATCATAGTTTGGGAAGTATATATTATAACACTAACACAAAAAAGCCCAAAAGGGGGGTTGTTATGTAGTGTGCTTTCACATGAGATTTCAAGTAAGTCCATGAATGAAAATGATCAAAACACACAAATAATTGAATGGTTTTTTCAAAGTTGTCAAGTGCAAGCATAATTTTTCAACATCTATTTTTGTTCCTATTTTGAATCATGTTCAACAACTAGTAAAGAGACCTTAAAAGGTGGTACTTCAAATTACTCTCACTCCTAAATGTGCCAATTTTGCAACATTTGGTCCTCTACATATATATGTTCCTTCTTGTGAAACATGTACTATAAAGAAGAGGGGTGACAAAGGTTTTGGAATATATATATACATGAATTGGTTTGTTGAGGATAAATTGCCTCTAATTGAAGCCAGTATGAAACAACGTTGTAGTTTATCTACAATGTTACAATACTATTTGAAATTGGCCCATATGTTCTTATATCAAATTAATTTCATATCATGTTATGATTATATTTGCGCGTGTCAAATGCAATTTCATTTTTTCCATTGTTTCATATGTAATTCCTTTCTTGTAGTTGTCTCATGGTACCAAATATGGGCCTTTTTTTCCTTTTTGTCTTTTGTATAGTTTTTATCTCAAATAATCATTGCATGTGAAAGAAGCTAAGTACCAAGTCACAATTGAGCCATTTGGACAAACCCATTCATAGTAATCTATACATGACTTGGTTTATGACAAATAGGTGATTCAAGCTTAAAGATGTTCCTCATGTCCAAGGAACAATCAATTCACGTTAACAACTTCACATGAAAAATCATTTATATCAAGTCCTAATTTGGTGCAACATTTGTGTGAATTACTTTTAGTAATGTGAAAAGTAGGACAAACTTTAAATGTTGGAATCATGCAACCCATCATTGTTGGCTTCATTTCTACTTGTGCACTAAATCTTTTATATAAGTTCAAGGTGTTGATAAAATTAACACATGAGTTCTTGGGAAAAAAATTGCATTAAAACTATTGTCATGCAATTGTGGCTTCTAGGAAGCTTCAATTATATTGGGAAAATCTTGGAAAAGGCGTGGCTTATAGGGTTATTATTTAGTAAAAGCATATGATATTCCTACAAACTTGGTTGTGAATATTGATCAAACATCTAAGATACATAAATTGCTTCTAGATTTTGAAAAATGATTTACCTACTTATTTCATTTAACATGATGTTCATAATGTAATTTAAGGAAAATTTACTACCATTTCAATAACACTAGGTATTACTTAGCATATATTAAAAAAATCAAATGTGTCATGAATATTGTGTAGGCATTCACCTTATTCCAATGGGATGAAAATGTACATGGGAAAAGAAAGGCTTGAAACATATAAATGTGATTGGAATGGGAGACAAGCGGTAGGTGACATGTTACATATCATTTGCATTTAAGACTACATTGCTTTCTTTTCAATCTATTTTCATTAGTAAAATATATTGTTTCTTGCCCAAATCTAAAGTTGGAAGCAAATGATTAGATCATATTTAATTTCACAATGACACAAAACCATTGGTTAGACTTGAAGATGTGTCAACAAATTATACATCACATTCTTATTCCATACTTTATGGACATTGTTCAAGAATTGTCATTGCCAAAGAGCCAAAAAATATTTGGTTAATTAATTATTGGTCCATGCACAAATCCAAGAAGTTTTTGTCATGGATGAAATATGAGTATCCATAAATTTGTGTTTTGTTTGTATAGGGCAACATGCAACTACACAATGATTACATGGTTACATGCAACTACAAGATTACCTACTTAAGGTAGGATTTGATTTATCATTGTGGAGATGAGGGGTTCAAGTATTCACACTTGCAACCTATAATAACTTGCCTAGGTTGCTTAAGGTATTTAGGCTAAGTTGTTAAGTCATTTACCCTAGCCAACATAGGTTACCCTAGGTGACTTAAGTTACTTAATGTTAGGAAGTTTAAGTTAGCCTAGGCTACTTAACCCTAGGTGGCCTAGGTTGCTTAGCCGACATGGCCTATGTTAAGTGCCACATAAGCTACCTTGCCCTAGGCTATCTAATATAAGCTAAAACATCTGGCATCTTGTAAACATATTTTTCAATTGCCAAATGTCCACACGACATGGGTTGAAAACATATATAATTTCATATTTAATTCAACAATCCAATGGCCATAATTGTATGATATTGTATCTTTGAATTATGCATTTCATGAATATAACGACATGTAACCATATGTCATATATGTGGTCATAAAATACAAGTTTTGGTGGAATGGGTTGGGGTAAATGCAGATTATATTAAAGCAATTAAGAAGACATTCCAAGCTTAAAATAAGTGATCAAATGCACATCCTTCTTTATTCACAAACATAGATGATCAAATTGAGGATAATGACAAAGAAGATTGAATTTAAAGGATATGTTTGAAGATGATGAGGTCCTTGAATGACATGTATTGGCAATAATTAAATTGTAGTTCAATTTACATGTTTAATTATCAAAAATTGTCAATTTCTATTTTATAAAAAAGACCACATGAATTGTCAATTCTTTTAAATTTTAAGATCTTTTGGCATGAAAATTTTCAAGGTTTTTGGGAAGTTATGGGGAAATGCATGGTTGGGTGTGTGGACCACTTTTGGAATAACAATGCCAATTGTTTTGTAGTAGGTCTTATTACAATTATTTGTTTTATTGTATATTGTGAATTTGTCAATATGGATACATTTTTTAGGGTATAGACTTGGATATATACATAGGCCAATTGATTATGATGCTTAAAGAATAAAATTACATAGTTATGGAATTTTGAGTTTGAATTTAGAAGGTGTAATGTTGCAAAAAGAAATCATTGAATTTTGATTAAGGTTGAGGCACTAAAAGAAATCTTGTAATATGCAACCAATCATTTTGCAATTATATGCAACTAGTTGTCATTTACAGCTAGATTGGTCACACTTGCAACTACAAATTGACATTGTATCATTTTTATTCTAAATAGTTGTGTGTGCAAATAACGTGCAACTAATGATGTATAAATGGACACATGTCATAAAAATAATGTTCTAAGCCAATACATACCTAAGTTAATATACCCAATATATCTACATGGGCTAGTATAACAAAGCAATAAATGTATAGTATTATTATATATATCTTAAACTAGGTAACATAGATTTAGTTTAAACCAGTACACCTATAAGCTAAGGGTTGAACAATTGAACAATTCCATGTGAATGCCACATACACAACATGTTCAACATAATGTCTATTTTGAGTATATAACTAGGTCTTTTTAGTCAAAGTAAATATACATAATTTTGATTTTAGTCAAATCAAACATAATCAACATTTTAGAAAAATGGATTTAATTATACTATTATATTAATCACAATGTTACTAGAAAAAAAACCATTTTTTTGTATTAATGCGTTGTTATTCATTCATAATGTAATTTAAAAATCTCCCAAGAAGTTTCCTTGAAATATTTTTAAATATTTTGAAACATCTTGAATTAGCTCGAGATAATGTGAAACCTTTTGAAATATTTTGGGATATTTTTCCTTGAACTAGGTTCCCAATAGTGTATAACTAAAGGTAGTTATGTTATTTTTAGTTTATCCAACATTAGTTTTTGGTACAATATTGGTTGTGTTATGTTTTTTTCATGTTTTGTTAACCAAATATGCTCAATCATTTGACTTCATCTTCATTAGTATTCAAATGGCTTAGTTCAAGTTGGATTCATCAACATTTTGTTATCATGCATGACCTTTATTTGGTTCACATGTTTGTTATAACACCAATCACCTTTATTCCATGATTTCAAAATCAATCTTTGAAAAATTCAATGCCACTTTCAAAAAATTGGACAAGGAACAAATGTCCACCAACAAGCTACAATCTTTTCATTAAGGACCATGCCCAGCTATGGTGTATGAATCAAAATTCAAACAATTGGCTTGTGACATATCATGGGATGAAGTGGAAATCATGAATTAATTTCAATTGGGGTTAGGTACTGACATGAAAAACTTACTATTCACCATGTTAAACCTTTCAAATTTAAGTCAAGCCATATCACAAGTTTGATTCAATAACATGTTCTTTGAACATTGGCAAAAAAATCATTGGGAACCATCACCCACACAAAGGAGTTTTGCACTTGGTGTGCCACTTCACCTTGTGGTAACTTCATTAAAGGATAGTCTCATGCAAATTGCTGAAACATATTGATTCAATCTTTTCATGGAGCAAGAGAAGTAATAATGATGTGTGAACAATCTTTATTTGTATTGTGGAAAACAAGTTCATGTCGTTCATGAATGTCCAAAAAAACATAGTCAACACATAGCACATGCCATTTTTATTAACAACCCACAACTTAAAGAATCAAGAAACAAAGATGTCAAATCTCAATAAAGTACATGAGGTTGAACCCTGATGCATTATAATTTTTTTTGTCATATGCAACCATTCTATTTGCAACTACATTTCATTATTAATCATTTGCAATTACTTTTGGTCATTTTTGCAACTATGTTACAATTAAATTCTGATTATTTTATTCATCTTTCCATATGAACAATTTTAAATATGGTTTTCATTTGAAAAAAAAAAAACATGTCCCATTAGTTACATAGTGACCAAAATTAGTTGCACCACTATGGGGTGGATTTAATCCCAAAAGGTATATTATAATATATTAACAATGTAACATGGGGGTATTTTTTTAGGTGTATTAATATCATATTAAATTTTTATTTTTGGCATATTAGGTGCATGTTATGCATACATTAAAAAGATATATGTATAATTTATGTATACTAAGGTTATTTACCTACCTAATTTAGGTGCCACATGGCATGGTCTAAATTTATGCTTAGCATATGTGCCATGTGGCTAGGTTTGGGCATAACTTCGGTTAGCCCAAGTTCCAAGGCCTAAGTTTAGCTAAAACTTAACCTAGGTCAGTTTAGGTTTAAACAACATTTAACCAAGTTTTAAATCTTTATAAGGTTTTTAAAAAATTTGTTAAATTTTTAATTTAATCAAGGTTTAGTCATGGTTGAACAAAGTATTAGTTTCAATAATTTTTGGCCAAGTTTTAGTTTCACCAAAAAATTTCAAAGGTTTAACCAAGGTTTAATCACAATTTAATAAAGTTTTAACTTAATCAACATTTATCCAAGTTTTTGTTTAACCATGGCTTAGCCAAAGTTTAGCCAAGCTCCAATTTAATAAAGGTTTAACCAAGTTAGAATGTTTTTAATGCACACATTGTTATGTAGTTTACAAAATTGAAAATGGAAAAAAAAAATGTGGGATATATTTTATAGTTACAAGTTAATCACAAACTAATTTGCAACTATAAAATATATCTAAGTCAAAGTATGGTTGGGGTACCACAAAGGACCATCTCCTTTTGTATCCATTGGACCCTTTCACTTAAAACATGTTGTAATTTAATGGCACATTCATATTGAATGTTTGAATTCTTCATGGATAGATACATTACTAAAGTACTACTTTATGCACAACATGTCAAATTTGAACAAGTTTCAAGATTCTTACTAAATCCTGGAAAGAAATTCAAGACTTTGTCTCCTAAAAAAAAAAGTTCAAGGATTCATTTAAGGAATGTCTAAACAATTTTTTTTGGCCTAAGATTCTTACCACAAACACCTTAAGTACTAATAAATATAAAATGTATGAATGACAAAAACCAAATGCCTTACTGTAATGTAAAAAGTTTCAAAATTTGATTTTTTGGGGAATTTTGAGCCATTGATAGAACATGGCTCACATTGGATAAATTTTATTATTATTACTTTCATAAGTGAAAACAATATATATTTTAAATGCCTATATAAAATTGGGGACAAAAATTTTCATTTGACATGAAAAAAAAAAGAAATCTAAAACAAGTCATAGGAAAAGTGGAAAAAAAAGTGAATTTGAGCTTTTAGGAATGAGTCCTTAATGTTCTTTAGGGGGTAGCCCAATCATGTTTTTTTGACCCATCCCATACTTTTTGTCCTCCTTTTCAATTTTGTGAATTATATAACAAGGTGCACTATAAACATTGAAAAACACCAACAACACATTTAAAAAGAATGACCATTTGATGTGAATCAACCAAAATAGCTTGACCTTAAAGGTTAAACAAAATAACAAAATCAATTATTTATTTAACTTAACTACTTACCTACCTAACTAGTTTAAGTAAGTAGGTAACCCTACCTCCCTAACTAAATATTTATTTAAGATATTTGTTTCATATTTAACTAAAATAAAAATAAAAATATTTGTGGATGTGCCACATGTCATAATCATGAGCACATGAATTTTTTAGAATTAAATAAAAATAATTTTGAAATAAGATAAAATGTTAACATTTAACAACATATCATTCACTCTTGTTACTCACTAAAATAATGACATGGTAGTACAAACAACAATACACATACAATCAATCAAAGGATATAATTTGTTGATTTTTTATTTCATTCACAAACCATGTCATTGCAATGGTGGTCACATATGGCTTATCCAATGCAACTAGTGGGATTTTAGTCATATACATCAATTGTAACTAAAAATGAATCATAGGTACCAATTGCAAAATTTCAATTTTCTTTTAATGACGGGTCATGTGACAAAAATGGTCCCAATTTATCCTTGGACCCAACACCGTGTTTTTTGACCTTCCAATCATTATTAAATGCAACAAGTTCATGGAAATGGAGACAAAACATTTATTGATTTCAATGCATATGCATTTTTCATCAACAAATAGTTGGTCCAACAACATAAGTTGGCTTTGGTGGAAAAGGACAAACCAATGCCAATTGAAGTCATCAACAATTGGAATTTCTCTTCGAGACCTAAAACACATGAAACTAAAGCATTCTAAAGCATTGGAAGTTACTATTGGGTCACACATTAGCAAAATGGTTTTCAATGTCAGTTCATCCCCAAAAAATCTTGTCATCATTGTGTTATTTTGGCTCACTTTACATAATGCACAGGTGGATTGCATACATAGATTTTGAAGCACCAAAACATGAGGCAGAATGTGCAGTTGTTATCACAAGCATGTTTAACAAAAATCATGATCATGTTCATCATGCACTCAAGAACAAACATGAGGATGGGCATGTGCAAAACTTGAAGCATAAAAATGACCTTAGTGGTGTGTGGAGATCCAAATGTTCCAAGACATTGTTTGTAGCAATAAAAGCTTTCATGCATGTTGCAAAGAAAGGAATTGTGTTCTTAATTTATGTTCCTCCCACACCATATGTTGGGTCACATTAACATGAGATCTCTTTTCAATTAAAAAAAATACAAGGATGTGTTTGAAAAGAATAATGATGACACCTTGCCAAAGCACCAACCATATGATTGCACAATTGATTTTGAAAATGGTGAGGAACCCCCATTTTGACCCATTTACAACTTGTCACAAGATGAAATTGTGATGGTTTGAAAATACATGGATGAAAGTTTTGATAAAGGGTTCATTCAACATTCCAAATCTCCAAATGGTGCTTCAATCTTATTTGTTAAAAAAGAAAGACAATTCCTTATGAATGTGTATTGATTATTGTAGCTTGAATTGACCTATTATTAAAATCTAATACCTTTTATATTTGATCATAGGGTTTTTGAATTAATTAAGTCACACTAGGGTGTATGGCAAGATTGATTTACATGGAGTGTACAACTTGGTGCGTATTAAAAAATGTGATGAATGGAAATTGCGTTTTGAACACACTATGGCCATTTTGAGTACATTGTGATGCCTTTCAATCTCACAAATGCAGTTGTTGTATTCCAACACCTAACAAACAACATTTTGGTGAATATTTGGATGATTTTGTGGTCCTTTATGTCAATGACATCCTCATTTTTGCAAAGAACACAGAAGACCATGAACATCATGTACATCTTATTATGGACAAGTTCAAAGAAGTTAAAATTTATGCCAAATTGGAGAAGTGTGAATTACATGAAATTGAAATGAAGTCCTTGAATTGCATCATTTCTAAAGATGACATTCACATGAATCCTCATACCATTGTGGATTGGGCTACTATTACTTATGTTTAATGTTTTATTGGATTCACCAACTTCTATTGATGTTTTGTTCCACATTATTTCATGGTAGTGGCCTTTTTAAATCATTCAATTCATAAAGATCAATATTTTGCTTAGGGAGTTGAAGTGAAAACTATTTTTCAATCTTTCAAAGTTTTTAGTTCACAAACTACTTCATTGTTGATTCATGTGGACCTTTCCAAACCTTTTGTCTTGGAGATGGATGTTTTTGACTTTGTATTTGGCATTGTGTTCTCACAATTTGGAAAGATGATTTCTTTTCACCTTGTTGACTTTCATTTTCATAAGTTTTTTCATGTTGAAATTACCTATGAAATCCAAGACAAATAAGTATTGATTATTAAGGATGCATTTGAAGAATGGTGACATTTATTTGAAGGATACGAAATGAAATCATTATGAATTTAAACCATAATAACTTTTAATATTTCATGACAACTTGTGTATTGAATCAACATCAAGTTCAATGGCATTTATCATGGTTTGGATTTTGGTTTAACAACGCCTTCCATCCTTGGCATCAATAAAGTAAATTAAACATGTTATTTTGTCATTTCTATTTCATGCCTAAGGAGGGAGGTGTAACCTATGACCAATAATGCAATGTCATTTTCAAGCATAAACATTATCTTTGATTTCAAACATTGTCGATAATTCTTGATGACAAAAACTTTCTTTGTCAAACTCATGAGGATTTGAAAAAAAATCCTTTTATTATTGGCACTAAAGGTTGGTTGAAAAATTGAAATCAAGTTCAAAGTTTTTAAAATGATCATGACAAGTTCAAGTTTTGAAATGGTTTGTTGTATCATGTAGGCATTTGTATGTACTTGATGGCCTTGTATGACTCCAAGTTCTCCAAGACAAACATGACATGTTGGATGTAGGCCATTTTGGATTCAACAAGACCATGGAATTAGTATGTTGAGATTATTAGTGGATCATTTAACAAAATGGCTCATTTCATTTTTCTTTACACTAAAATAATAAATATAACAAATGAGCAACCAAATTATTCTTGATCATGGGCAAACCCACCCTTGCTTCGTACAACTAGGAACCATTTCACCAAAATTTAAGGAAATGTGGACCCAATTTAACTTAATTACAAAAATTGTAAACATTTACATAAGTTACATAAGTAAAAGATTTTTGTTTTTGAAATGTTTTTCACATATGTTCTAGTCGATATTCCTTACCCCTTATCATTAAGTGTCAAGTTGCACCATAGTATATTTTTTGGTTTATCAATTATAGTCATTAGTGTATGGTCCAAATTGTCAATTAAAAAATAAATAAATAGGGTGCAATCACAATCAATTGAGCCAAAAAAGGTGTCGAACAATGAAAAAAAATAGTCAAAATTGGAAAAATATTTATGTTTTACGACTTAAAACCATGGCAATCATGGCAAGCTATTCATTTTTCATTTATATGAATGTTAAGGAATTCAAACCAAAAATCCATTTGATAAAATTTTAAGTTTAAGTTTCAATTAAAAACCTTTGAAAGTGAACACCTATTATTTCATAAAGAATCAATTTTGCAAAGGACTATCAAAAGGACTCATATACTAAAACAAAATTGATGGGAAATTTTTTAAAAAATCAAAACTTATTAGCCACATTCAAAACATATTCATACCCTAAAATATGTGGAATTTTAAAACTTTAAAAACTCAAAAAAAATTCCAAAATTATTTCAAAATTTTAGAATTTCAAAAGTTCTACCACATATAAATGGAGTATAATGTACATGATGTGTTAAATTTGTAACTTATTTACAAGAAAACATACAAATTTGAAAAATCAAATTTTGGTTATGATTTGAAAATTTTATCATTTTTAAAGACAAAACATTGAATTTACAAGGAATCACACATTTTCAAATTTTCATATTTATTCAAAAATTATAAACAAAAAATGTAATGCACTTGGAAAATTATAAGCATTTATAAAATTTTACAGAAAAAATTGTTCAAAAATTCATTTGTATGAAAAAAAAATTGGGCAAAAAAACATGTAGTCTTTTTATAAAATAATGCCATTGGTTCATTTGATTTTGTTTGCAAACAACATCACAAAATTAAAAACTTGAGGGCAATGGTTCTTCAAAACTTCTAGTCACAACCTTAAAAAATTGCTCAAAGTTTTGTGGTTACCTTAATCCAATTTCTATTAAACAAATTAAAAAGAGGATTATTTAAGGCTTTCCTAGACATTACAAGCATTAAAAAAGAAAAAAACCTAAATGTTACTTTCTAAAAACCTTTTCCTTGACCATTTTGAGACATTCCAAATTAACTTGAATTGTTTTGAGATATTTTTCTTTGAACTAAGTCTTTAATCTAATATATTAATTTAGCAAGTTTGTCAGTCAATCAGTCAGTCAGTGACAGGGCTATACCCAACTGACAGTTGATGGACCTGGCCCAAGTGTGAACAAGACCCAGATGATAGAGTTCGGCTATGGGCCGTCTGGGTGGTCTTCTTGCAGTGCAAACGTTTTTTTCTTGCTCTCATCTCCCGCTTACATCTCTTTTCCCTCTCTCATACAGTGATGGGAAAGAATGCGTTCATGCCCTATTGGGTACGATGGGAACGTACTTTCTTTTCCTACGTGGTGGAACAGGCCATTCCAAGAAGTAATTGACATAGTAATTTTGACGAGGAATTTCCCATAGTCATGACTTTTTGAAATGGCAGAATGTCGTTGAGCTTTAGGGTTTCAGGGGTCGTCATCAGGGGTCATCGCTGCTTCAGTGCTGTGCCGTGCCTTGCAAACACGAGTTACCACTAGTAATGTATAAATGAAAATAGTTCCCCTCATGACATTTTAAATTTGTTGAACATCAATTTTGGGTATGATATTGTAACATAGTCATGTTCTATTTTTTTCATGTTTTTATGAAATCTTGTTTGAACTTATTTTACACACTTTGTGTTCTTGTCCTTGATTTTTGTATTTCATGATTTGAATTTAGAATTAAGCTTGCTTTTGTTATGGTTGGTTTGTGTCATTTGAAAGTCTTATTGTTTTGGTTGTTTTTGTGTTGATAGTTCTTATTGATAATAATGCAATTATTTTCATAGTAGCAAAACATTTAATACTAAAAACATTTTTTCATTAGGTTACAATAATTAAATAACTTTTTATTTCAACTTTTTTTCCCCAATTGTGAACACAACCATGTCATAGCTTTGTGAGTCAAGCATTGATCAAAATATAAAGTTATAGGTTGTGATGTTTGTGAATCAAATTGTGATGGCTTAAGAAATGACATTTGACAATTTTTTATATGCAAAGATATGTTAGTTAGAAATTTTAAAGCATTTTCAATGTTGCCAAATGAATAGCCTATGTATTTTCAAAATAGTTGCAACTTTCCAATGGAAAATGAGCATAAGGATAGTAAATATTTCAGCCATTTTCCATTACTTTGTTAATATCATAGTTGCACATGTATCATTGTGATAATAACAAGGTAATGGAAAGTTGTCCTTAGTGTAGTATGAGTAAATCTTAATTGTGCAAATTTTAAATGAAATGAGTAACAAATTGCAACATAGACATCAAGTGCTAAACTTCAACATTCATAACAAAATGTTTGATTCAAAATTATGCTTGATGTCTTTGATGCAAATTCGATCAAATCATGTATTTCAAACTTTACTTCACTAGCTATTAGCAAACTTCAACATTTTCATTATAAAGATATTAGGATAGCAACAATTCAAGGTCACTATTTTATTTTATTTTGTCTTTGGTGAAAATTTGCCACATGGCACCAAGAAAATAATCTAGTACAATTCATTCAAAATATTTTTGGTAAAAAAGTGCCAAAGTTGCTAAATTTCAAGATTTAAAAAAAAAATTGGCATAATTGAACAATCCCTTCATGAAGGTTGCAAAAATATAGCACCTCCAGCTTTCCAAGTTTCTTCAACTCTTAAGATATGCACAAGCTCAAATTGGGAGCCTTATCAAACTTAAGACTCCAAGAGCCTCATTATTTGAATTTCATGTTTAAATCCACAAGTTTGGAAATTTGTGACATAGTTGTCCAATTCATCTTTTACATGGGTAGTAGATCTGGATGTTTCTTAGGAGTTAAAAAATAGAAATTTAGGACAAGGTATTGGTTTAGATGAATGGATTATCTAGATTAGTAATTTCCTCTAATTAGCGTGTTGTGACCTTTCTACTCACTTTTAGGACTCTTTTAGTGTATTTTGATTAATTCATTATATTGTCTATATTGAATCAATTTTGTCTTGCCCCTTTGTTTTGCTTTGCTACCAATTTTGTCTTGCACCTTTGTTTGCCTTCATAACACAAAAAGGTTTCTAGATTTCAATTATTTCAAATCAAAGCCCCATGCCCTTGCAATTAACCTAGGAATCCTTAGTTTTTTTCTTATTGTTGGAGATAGACCTAATTTCCAAGGCTTTATTATCATTGGAGGGCAATCTAAAAGAGGTTGGGGGCAACATTAAAATAGTGGGTTTTCTCCCTATTATTATTGAAGACACCCCCGTCCTAAGTCCTCAAGTGCCTCAAAAAATGTATGGTTGGATTCTACAATAATGTGGAAGGTAAAGCCCAAGGCTACATGCTTTCACTATGTGTAAAGACCAATCAGATTATATTCTTACCCCACAATACCCGGTGAGTTTTTCATGAGAAAAAATGTTTTAAAAAAAAGAAAAAAAAAAAAGCGAGTATTTTGAAAAACCTAACGCCTTGCTCTTGTGTTTTGAAAAATGTAATGAGAGCATTACATATTACAAGATGCTCGCCCTTTGCATATGCAAAATTATGCCTGGTCACATGCCATCCTAATACACTAGGAAAATTCGACAAGATCCTTTACTCATACAAATAGAGAGTCTTGGAGTATATGGTATGAGCTAAGGCAAATACCATCCTTGTATCAGTAGTACCAGCTTGGTAGGGACCACTGTTGGTCTGGTATACGGGCCTGCATCTGGTATCAACACTAGTCGCAAGGACCTCGCCAGGCTGGTATGAGCTAAGGCAATACGGGCCCTTGTACTAGTGCGGGTACCTAAATACCAGCGGGTAGGCTATATAAGTACCTACCAGCCTCATAAAAGGCAAGAAAGAGTCCTTGTCCCTGGGACCCAATGTCAGGTCTAGGCTGGTATGTAAGTTTTAAAAAGGACCCAATACTAGGACCCAGCTGGTATATATGTATTTAAAAGGTACCCATTGCCCAATATTAGGACCAGGCTGGTATGTTCAAAGTCAATACCAGACCAACACTGGTTAGGTTAAGAGTTTTAGGACCTCAACTTTGTGTTGTAAATGTTGTGCAATGGTGAATAGTATATGAAACTAACCAACTGTGGTAACCCAAGCTCAAAAACCATGGTAACCTACCCTCAAAACTCATATGTCAAAACGAGTATGATTTTGGTGGTGAATTTGTCAAAATGTTTTGTTGTCCCTTCAAGAAAAAAAAAAAAGTTAGGAGGAGGTCTCCAAGGTGATGATGTATGGCGTGTAAGCATGATCAAAAATTTAGACATGCATTTTGTTGCCAGAGTTGATCTCATCTTTGGACACGTCATTGATTACAAAAAAATCTGGAGAGTCTAAAAGCTCTCCCGCCCATAATTTGTTAATAAGAGTAGTAAAAATAGTTAAAAAGCTACAATGAATGAATGAATTCCTTCCTGGAGACACCAAACATTGAAGCCAGAAAATGACAATTATAGCTATTTTGAGGTAGTGGGTGGTCTTATGGGTGGTTATGTCATGATGGGTTGTATGATTTGTTGTTTTGTCTTTTTGTTAGATTTGTTTGTTCGAAGGTAATGTAAGTAGAAAGTGTGCCTGCAGAATGTGAGTGCCTTATTAAGTGTATGATGCAACTCTAGTGCAAAATTCACTGCAATATTGTTGTTCTTCGTGCACAATGTGAGTGCCTTATTAAGTGTATGATGCAACTCTAGTGCAAAATTCACTGCAATATTGTTGTTCTTCATGTCGTGTTGTGTGGTGGGGACATTGTGGTGGGGACATTGCTGATTGATGGTGATAGAAGAATGAATACTGGGTAGATCTCCAATGGGGTTTGAGTTCTTCACTTTTGTGTGTTTGGATTTCCTAAGATATGGTTTCAAGTATTGTTGCATGATGACTCCAATTTTTTTGACATGGTCATTTGCACCATTTGATATGGTTGACACCATCCAAAATCAATTTTAGTCAATTAGGACACCAAGTATGTATGACCTTTTCTTGTATTGCATAGCTTGATGGGGGGGGGGGGCCCAAGGCACAGCTTGCAATTGTAAGAGCAAGTCTACCAGTAGCAATAAAATTTGACTTTGGATGAAGTACAGCCTTTAAATCAGCCTTTTTTTTATTGGTGAAAATTCACCACAAAGTGAATTAAAAATTTAAAATGAAGTGACTTTTGGGAATTTCAATCAGCAGAAGTCAGGAAATAAATAAATTGCTATATTACTATATTGCTATACTTGCTTCAAGTTAAGTAACCAAAAATAGAAAAGGATGATTAAAATGTTTGTACTTCTCGTATAAGTTTATAGCCAGATTGGGTTAAATCTTCATTGCCACTTTTGCTATAGGGTATCCTCCTTTTGACAATTGTAGCCAAATTGTCACTTTGGCTACATCACAAAATAATTTTTAAAAAAATAATTGAATAAATTAGTGTGAAAATGTGTTTGAACTTAAGAGTTTTCAGAGAATACAATGGTCTCCATAAGGCCTAGTGGAAAAACATAACTGCTTTTGATTGGCCTAGGTGATTTGCATTTGAATAATATGTCAAGGTGTATACTATCCAATTTTTGGAGTCCCCTTTTAGTTAATCAAACTCCATTTATTGGCCTTGCCTAGTACCAAGGCAAGAAGGATATTGTGTTTAGATTCATTATAGAGTATATAGTAGCTTAAGGGAATTTGGCCCCTAGGTAATAATAATAGGTCTATTTTTATATGAGGATTTTTGAAAGATGATATTTTTTGGGCTTGTGTTGAAACTTGAGAGATTAGTAACAGAGTTATAATAATATTTTGAAGGATTTTGGTTTGTTTTAGAGGATTTTTTGAAGATTATATTTTTGCATGAAGAATGAATTGCATCATGATGCTTGCCACAACACAATATCCACTTGGGCTTTTGCCCTTCCACCGCCATGCCACCACCACAACCTATGTTTTAGACAAAGAAAATTGCCACATAATCTGCAAAAGAAATGACTGATCTTAATTGGTTATCCAGAAACATCGAAATAAGGGGAATTTTTCGCCAACATGAAGAGAAGTTATGGAAAGATCATAATACAAATCTTGCATTTTGTTCATGCATTCATTGTTGCCTGAGTTGATTTGTTATGTGAGATGCTACAACATTATGGGTGGCCAAATTGCACTGTAATTTCTCTGAAATGCTAGTGGCAAAAGTTTGCATCCGCCTTTCAATTGCATTGACCTAATAATAGTGAGCTTGGTGTGAGGGATAAATGAGAAAGGTTGTAAGAAAAGTTGAAGTGGGTAGAAAAATGAGCCCCTTGCAATGATTTGATGACACAAATACAATGGAAATAGTGAGCTGCAAAAGTAGAGAATCTTGTTGAACAACAAAAGAAATTGCAGAGTTGATTGCAACATTTGTTCCTGATCTAGGGGAAAGAGACTTGCTCATAGGCAACATGGTCACAAGCTTACCCTATTTTCTGTGTGATCAAACATGTATCTGCAACCTGGCTTTGGCCAAGTACCCATCACATCCACTTGACATTGTTGTATGGACCTTATCTGTCTCACCATCTGCTTGCAACACTGTTCACTTGTCTCTTCTACCAGATGCTCATTGAAAACAGATTGCATAGTGCACTTGTTGCTGCACCAACCAAGTGGAATGTCTCCAGACTTGGAAGTGAATATATCCCCAGAAGTATTAGTGGTGACACCATGGGTTTTTGCCGCAACTAATGAAGGAGTAAGGTTGTCTGGTTCCTCATATGCCTTCAAAGAAAATGTTTGGAGTGTTCTTTGAATGTTTCAGAAAACTACTCGCAAAGTTCCTGGCAGACGATTCTCTTCCAATTCTCTATTCTACTTGCCATCATTAGGTAGCCTACCTTGACAAGGGAGATATGTTTTGTCACTATGATCTATCAATCTAGAAAATTGTTTGGTCCATCCTGAGTGCTACATACTATGCAAAGAGAAACTTACCAGGGAAGAAAAAGATGCGCACATGTCAAATGTGATCTTCTGTGTAGAAATGCAACCCAATTTGTTTCTTATGAAAACTTTCTGACCTTTCTCTCTCCAGGAATGCATGGAAGTTCACAAATGTGAATTGAGCAATGTGGATCATGTGGCCTCCATCCCTTTTCCTGGTTCATTCCCCAATCTTGTCAGAGAACATCACCGACAGCTTAGAAATGCACTTAAAAAACATAGTTACAAGAAGTTATCAATGTCTCAAAGGAAAAGGCTGAAATGTAGCAAACTTACTATGAAAATGGCTTTGTTTTCAGCACATACTGCGAGCAATGGAATGCTCACCTTTTCACCAAAAAATCAACACTGCAGGACTAAAATAGAGTGTGAACATGTGACCACTTTTGTCATAGTCAATCTTCACCGGCCACAAACAATTTAGGCAGCAAAGAAAACTCCTTTGGTAGAGTTGTCAGAATTTCAGACAACACGAAATCTGTTTTCAGGATTCGGGAGCTTATGTAATATGAACCTTGAGAGAGACTGACAGATGGGTCTCTGGATTTTGAAATTAATGGATCTAAGGTGCCCTCCACATACACTACAAATTTAGGGTTTAGGGTTTAGGTTTAGGGTTTAGGGTTTAGGGTTTATGCTTAGGGTTTAGGGTTTCCAAGTGCTTTATGTATTCTGAGAGCTTGTGGTTGAGGAGGGAAGATGTAGATGTAGAGACAAAGAACATTTACTTTATTCCTCTTTTCTTCTATTTTTCATTTTTCTTTTACTGTTTTTTTTTGGTCTTTTTTTTCCCTTGGAGGATGTGATCATCCTCCTTAAGCGTGTTTTCTTTTTTTATTTTAATTTTATTTATTTTTCTTATTGTTAATTTTCTTTTCTTTTTTTCCCCATGGGTTGTGATCACCCTCTTTTCATCTTGTCAACTTAGTATTTAGCAAGTTGTTTTGTTCATTTTGCAATTTAAATTGTGTTGAAAGATTTTGCTTTATATTATGGCAAACATTGTTTTAATTGTTGGGATTTGGGTTTTTGTCAAATGTTTTTGCATATGTTTATGTCCATGAGGTTGTATTGTTATGAGCTTTTATTGAGTTTAATACTTTTTGATGAAACTAGCTTGTTTCAAATATTTTTGTCGATTTTTGTTACTATTTATTGTAGAAAGAAAAGTTTTGTTCGTAGGTTGTGGTGGAAAGAACATACACAAAGAACACATTTGGATGTTATAGAATAAGATGTTTGGTTCACCAATCTTGAAATTTGGGATAAATTGTCGTGCTCCCAAGTTCCTTGTGGACCCACTTGAGGGTCCAAGTATGCGGCGATGTGGAAGCGGTTGGAACTTGGGGCACGATCCCGACTTCCAGCACTAGAGGGGGTGAGAGGGGCGTGCTAGAAGTCCCGGGAAAGACTAGGAAGAGTGGACAAGCTT
>Ga0116231_10004975_pt1 | contig 26567 bp, 15 predicted proteins | sample S1TSphgellanicum_2_FD_89695 | JGI IMG/M metagenome (GOLD analysis project Ga0116231, IMG submission 89695) | Host-associated microbial communities from peat moss isolated from Minnesota, USA - S1T2_Fd - Sphagnum magellanicum MG | ecosystem: Host-associated > Plants > Peat moss > Unclassified... | reverse complement strand
GGGGGAGGATGTTGGTGTTTCCCCCAAATTTTTTGACCTTAAACCCTATTTTCACTTTATATTACACTTGAGAGCCCATGCCAACGCCTAAATGATTATTGAATTTTCATGGGGTGGCCTTTGGATGAATTTTCATGGGGCGACCTTTCGATGAATTTTGAGGGCTCTCAGAATTTCCATGGTGATGGGCCCTCGCTATGGTATAAAGGGGGCCTAAGTAAAGGTAAGATCCCTCCCACTTTTAAAGATTAGGTGTAGTATCCCCCCTCTTTTCTAGGATTGATATTAAAAAATATAAGGTGTCTTCCAAATACACTTAGGAAACTTCTCTATGTGCTTAATTGTTGTGGGCTTCAATAAGGGACTTAAGAAAAAATTTATTATAAGTCCCTTATTTATAAATTTTATGAATTTTATTAAATTTATAATAGAAAAAATTATTATAAGTCCCTTATTTATAAATTTATAAAATTTTTAAAAAACTTATTATTTATGAATAAGGGACTTATATCAATAAGGGACTTAAGAAAGAAACTTTATTTTAATATAAAGATTACAACAAAGAGCATCAAATTTGATTTCATTCACCTCATCATCTTGTAAAGTAGATGGAAAGGATTTTAGTTCCTCTTTTTGCCTATTTAAAGGCAATTGTTTATTACAGTGCAAAATATTCCACATTCTTGCCAAAGTGCTAATTCTACACTTCAGAAAGGGCAACTAAAATGTCATTTAGGCCAGGGTAGGTGCGCATTCTGCCATCTAGTCCATCCACAGGGCTCACTTGGTAGTGACTTTGTGGAAGGTGTAGTAAAGCGAAATCCAAAAAATTAAAAAATGAAGTGATTTTGGAGGTTTTCAATCATAGAAAATGAGAAAAAAAAAAAAAGAAAGAAAAATTGCCAGCTTTCTTTAAGGATGGTTAAAGAATTGTGCTTGGTATATATGGTTTATAGCCAGATTTGGCTAAATCTTCCTAGGGATGATCGCCACTTTTTCTACATACATGTTCCTATGGATGATTTGCCACTTTGGCTACAAACATAAGTTCCTAAAAAATCACTTCTTAGGTGCATTCTGCAACCTAATAGGCCTTTAAGGCAAAGCCAGTAGGCCCCGTAGTGCACCTTGAAGGTGAAGCTGGCACACCTCCTAGTCCATCTTTTAAGCCAACGCCAGGCCCCTAGTGCACTTTTAAGGCAAGGCCAGCCTTTGATACACCTTGAAGGTGAGGCCTTGCCCTAAAGGGTGCAATAAGGGGTGTACCAGCCTCAACTTGAAGGTGAGGCCTTGCCCTAAAGGGTGCAATACGGGGCGCACCAGCCTTGCCTTGAAGGTGAGGCCTTGCCCTAAAGGGTGCAATACGGGGTGCACCAGCCTCGCCTTGAAGGTGAGGCCTTGCCCTAAAGGGTGCAATACGGGGCGTACCAGCCTCGCCTTGAAGGCTTATTAGGTTGCAGAATGCAGCCTAGCCTGGGTCACCCTCTCTAGTACGTAAACGATTTCACCTGCCTAATCCGAAGAGTGTGTGTCATTCATCAGCTGGATGGAAGTTTTCAAAGATTCACTTTACATTTACTTTACTACCTAGTAACAACCCAACCCAACCCACAAGAAGCGAGTTGTTACCCAGTAAGTAAGTAACAAAGGGTGTGTCACACTGCAGCCTTGCCAATTATATTTTTAAAAAGTATGTTAAAAAGGCAAAAGAAAGAATTATGGAAACTCAAATATTTCACCATGCAAAAATGTACCTAATCTTCAAAAAATCCCTCTAAAAGAAACCAAAATCAACTTTCAAGATATATATTAGAACTCTATAATAACTAATCTCAAGTTTCAACACAAGCCAAAATATTATTGACAATAACATTATTGATGGAAGAAAGCCTTAGATCATGCATTGTACATTTTGTCACACTAGTTCTATCCTTTTAATCCAGTAAGATATATAGGTTTAGCCAAGAGATAGAAGTTTAGCCAAGAAATATAAGTTTAACTAAGAAAAAATATAGTTGGAACCAAAAAATAGAAATTTAGTCAACAAATATAAGTTTAATTAAGAAAAAATATAGGTGTAACCAAAAAATATAAGTTTAGCCAGTAAGATTGTTTGAACCAACTCCACTTTCATCACTATTACTTTGAGAGAAGGAAAAAAAAATGGAATATTGCATATGTTATTGTGTATTGTGTTCATTTATTTGTTTACATTATCTATGTGGTGAATGTTTTTTAAAAACCAAATTTACACTTACATTTATATAGATATAAACAAAAATTATACATTTACATTATATAATATGATATACATTTATGCTTTAAATTTATACATATTTATTTAAAAGAAATACAATATTTATTTTATAATACATATTATACATATTTATGTAAAAATTATACATGTATAATTTTTAGAAGCAATTAGAATGAAAATTCGGCAACCAAAAAATCAAAAATATTTTTGGGTGTTCCGGTTTTACCATGGTACCAGTGTAGGTGCTGGTTCACCCAAAACCTAGAAAGGGTGGATCTTTGATTCACTGCATAACTCCCCACCGGTTCTTTGACATGGTATCCAGGTTTATATCCGGCGGAGGCCAACATTTGCAAGATCTGCCCCCAGCTGCGACCCAGACCAAAACATTTAACAGTAAGTCTGCCCCTGGCCCGGACCCGGCAAAAAATTTAAAACCTGGCCCAAAACAAGGTGTACATCCCAGTCTACACCCCATCAATGGTTTATTTATTTATTTATTTATTTATTTTTCTGATGCTGCCTAGGTGGTGATCTTCCATGAGATGATATAGCCATATTTAGCTATGAAAAAAATATTAATTTAAAAATGAATCCTTCCATATTGTTGGCTACCTACTAGAACCTGATGTAGAATAAGGGATTTTATTTTAATTTTTCAATTATTTGTTATCCAAAAATTGGAAAATTGTTCCAAAAAAAAATAGCCATTTTGTCCAATTTAGAAAAAAAATCCAGAAATTTCTCCCCCTTTTTTTGGGCCACAAACTGACAATTGTTTTTTGGAAAAGCAAAACACTGAGGATTTTTTTAATAAAAGAAGATTCAAAATTTGGTGATTAGAAACCCTTTTTTGTGCATTTTAGAAAAAACACTTCGCCCCATTAAAACCTGACCTAACGTTTCTAGTATATTTGACCTAATGTTTCTTGTATATTTGCAGGTGCCTTAGAGCATCTCCAAGGGTGCTCGGTATGCGATCCTGCACACTACAATTGGATGAAGAAAATGGATCACATGCCGGTTTGTCTCAGGAAAATGGTTTTGGCTCCATATAATTGCACATGTTGCCGTGGCTGGTGAAAGGCGCAGCAGTGCTTGCACCCGCAGAAAAGAGTGTAACAAGTATGATCTGATTGCTGCTCAGTGTTTGGTCTATCCAAATGATTAGTCCAGGTGATTTGCTATTAGTAGTCCCCCCACCTATTTGCTGTCCCAGTTTCAGTGATACAGGTGGGGATGCAAAAGAGTCAATAACTAAACTTGGATGTGAAATATATTCTCGCAGGGTCACATACTGAGCACCACTGGAGATGCTCTTATAGAGCATAATTGTACTCATTCCAACTCAAGCACCTTACAAAGTCTCTAAGGTGCCTCTGGGATGGCAGATTGAAATGGAATGACTAAACACCGCACCAGCAGTGAGCACCCACCAGCACAGGATGTAGGATGAATGGTGTGTGAACAGGAAACACTTTTTCATTGTATTTCTGTCCCATTAGGTGACCACCATGGTTATCTATGTACTAACCATCCACATGTGTCTACCTGCTTAGTAGCCACAAAAGGTTGAAACTACTTAAGTTTAGGGTTTAGGGTTTAAGGTTTAGGGTAAGTATAGTAGACAATCCTAAACCTCCTGGCTTGTCTACTATACTTACCCACTTACATAGGTAATTACCAGTGTTTGCTGGTTATTGAGTTTTGACCTGGTTATCATGCTGGTTATTAATTACTTACTAGTTGATCCTTCATCTTTTGATAACCGGTTAAATTGACAACCATATGATATTGAATTTTAAAAATCTAACAACCTATTTGGATGACCTGATTATCATCTAGGTAGATTATCAATTTTTTTATACACTAATTAAAAATTTTAAAAACAGAAAAAAATAATATTCATACACATATTTCAAAAACCTTATAATCGGATAATAATTGACAAGGTAACATGTGGTGATCAGCTAGTTATTTAATAACATACCCTTATGCATAGTCAATAGTTATTACTCTTTTCTTTTTGATAACCTATTTGGGCAGCCAAAATTTTCTGATATTACCCATATTACCCAAAAGTTTTAAATTAATTAATAAAAATTAAGGAAAATCAGTTTGAAATTACGTATATTTTTTTGAGAGGTCAAATACGATGTCAAAATGTTTGATTCATCCTTTACTAGGTTAAACATGTTTACAAGTCAAAACTTAATGTATCATAAGACAATGGTGTTATATCAACATTTGATTGATGATGAATTTTTTTGAAAAATTTGTAGCTCATCTTAGGGTGCTCTACTAAGCTTTTGAACAATCTAATTTTGTTAAATAATGTGGAAGTTATGACCCTCCAATGTAGGTTGCCCTTTCATTTGAAATATGTCCTTAGCACACAACACCTACCGTTCCTAACATGTGCATTTTTACCATGTGTTAACATCCTCAATTTTATCCCATATGGTTTGACCAAAGTTCTCGCCTTCTTGCCTATAGACTTGGGTCAAAAAGGAGACCCATAATCATAAACCTTACAGGCCTAGAGTCAATTTACTACCCTCCATTTGAGTTTGAAACAAGCAAGATACAAGCTTCAAAAGTAAGGGTTTAAAAATTGAAAAAATATTTATCCTCTTGTGAACACATATATACTTCCATATGCAATTGAAGTGAATCTTATAATTAAATATGTCAAACTTCATACACAAACATTATCACTTTTATTACCGGACAAGATGAACTTTATTCCAAAAAATTCCTTTTAGAAAGTTCTTTAGTTTTGACCTTTAAAATGTTTTTAATTTAAAAAAACCCCATTTATGTCCAACCAAATGCTGGAAATGCTCAACAATCAATATTTTAGATCGTGTGGATTATCCATTACCAAACACAAAATTGACATTCTTTAAATGGAAGGTTTAAAAATCCCAATCACACGTTTTAAGATCTGATCCTTTGGTGAAAGGGTATATCATTGAACGATTACCCAATTAGGTATTGCATAATTGTATGATGATATATGCTGACAATTTGAGAGACAACTATTCGATAAATATTCAATAAGATTGTTATTAAGGATTGCGGTTCAAATGCAAGTATTGTAAATTGTAAACAAAATATCATATCCTAATAAATATTAGTGAAGCATGTGCCCTTGGGCCACGAAGAGTGAACTAATTACCCAACTAATTTTTCCTTGCAAAATCATTTTTGTAATTTAATTTTAAATTTCAATGAAAATAATAATCAAAATTCAGTATCTCTTGCACCTTATTAGGTCTAATTTTTTTTCAAATCATTTTCATTAAATCCTACTCACTAAGGGCTTTCCAACAAGATCAAGAGCATGCCTCACCCAAATTTCCCTATAATTTATGAAGCATCAATAATGAGAGGGCGGGAATTAGAAGCACTCCTCCAAATTAGAAGCACAGAAGTGCTCCCCTTGTGTGTAACCCCAAGTTCAACTTTGAGCAAAAGATATGGGATTAAAGTGTGGTGCTATTGGGAACATTTTAGGAGAACAAATTCAAAACATAATTGAGAATACATAAGATATCAATGCTTATTATGCCTACTCCTTGTCAAATTTCTCTTGATTTCTCATTTTCAGGTGTGTCAAGGCACTCCGTAAGCATCATACTATCTGTGCTCACATATTTTGCTTCGAAAGTAGGGTGCTTCCCTTACACCAAGAGGGTCAGCAATCCTCTCAAATGTGCTGATACATCATCATCTGTTCATCTGCAAAGAGAGTAATCAACTCAAATTGATGGACTTGGAATGGGTCCAAGAAGCCTTCAAATCATGAGATGATTCAATCAATATATGGGCTAAAATGTCCATAGTTAACAGCTATCTATGGAGGAACTAAAATTAGGACCAAAGAGGGGTTGAAGATTTTAATGGACCCCATTGAAGAAAAGCTCAGTCAGCTCCAATTGGTGACCTCCGAAGTGACTCATGCTTTTGCAATCAAACAGGAACACTATCATGGAAATGTTTCAAAGCTAGTCCAAGTTTCATATATAGCCAAGATTCATGACTCCCCCATCATTGAGTGCATGAAAGTTGTGAGTTGTGAAATCCTTGGATAACCCCTTTGCAAGAGATTCAGGAAAGGAATTAGAATTTAGACCACCCAAAACCTTATGCGAACAACTTCTAAAATGAAGCCAACAGAAATCTCACATGATCTGTTAAAATGAAGCGAACCTGACTTCCTGAGCTTTGGACAGGAAATTTCAGGACAGTTCAGCTGCATAACTTGCAAACAATGGACTGCCATGAGAATGAAATTGTCATAGAGCACAAGTTGTGGAGTATGCAACATGCCATCCACAAACATTTGAGCTCGTCAGGTAATGCAAGGACAATTCTGACCAAAACCCATCCTCAAGGGGGCTCAGGATGTCGTTTCCACTCCTGCTCCTTGGTCCCACTGAGTTCCAGGGCTCATATCCCATGTTGAATGGTCTGTTCATGGAAGTTTATATAACCCACACTATGTACAAAATTTGGTCAGCTTCACCATTCAGATACTGCCTGTGCCAACAATCCATCATGAAGCATTACAGTGACATACAAGACTAGAAGCATAAACATATAAAAATGGTGGTGCTCATGAGCTTCAATACGCCCCTCAGATAAGCCTCTCTTTACTGCCTGCAGCCAGAGGAATTTTTACTACCTTCAGATTTGTACATGCAATTACCCCTCTGCATGGCTTTCCATGAGAGAAAAACTGCTGCATTCAATACAACAGCAAGTAGTGAACCTTATTTCTGATGCTATTGTGTTAGGCCACATGTTACTTGGCTTATAGGCACACTTCACCAGTAAATGAACAGAAAAACACCTTCAGCATTGCAAAGTAAATTCATTGCATGGTGGCCTCTGGTACTAGACCCTAATCTGTAATGTTGACAACATTTGAGACAGATAAGTGTGTCTATACATGCTGTGCTGTCTCAAACTTAAAAGATACCCTGTCTGGTAACCTTCACATGGAAGGATGTGAAGTGAAGAGCTTGAAGAAGAGCTGGAGAATCTCAATGGTCATTATGGACCACAGCACTTGATCTTGCACAAGCTATTCAGTGAAATTGCAACTTGAAGGGGGCTCTACAACTCAAAAGCAATCAAAAGACACTGCAGCTTTCAAATGGGTACAATTTGCACCTAGATTCTACAATCCATCACTCGCTGTGCTAATCAAAGAAGTGGCCAGTTAATATTGAAGAAGAGAGAGAGTGGCTGATAGAAAGAGGACAATTTCCAGTTACCCTAAAACCTCTGTGAAAAAAGAGATTATAGGAGGGCAGGGGTTGGTGAGGGCCCATCCAAACCTGGGAGTGGAGGTTGCGGTGTTGATGTCTTTCCTGGGGACACACCATCATCACCCGGTTGACCCTCAAGTCCATGCCGTGCAGCATCCTCTCGTGAAGGTTGAAATCCAAGCTTAAACTTATCATAATTTGAAAGCTCTGCATGCTTGAATGGCCTCTCACCTAAAAGTGCTACTAAATCCTCTTGGTGCAGAACCTCCTTCTCTAGTAGCTTCAATGCAAGGGCCTCAACTCCAGCCTTGTGTTCAGTGACCAAAGCAAGTGTTCGTTTGTAAGCAAGGTCCACCCAATCACGCACTTCCTGGTCAATGATCTCCCCTGTCTCATTGCTGTATGGCTTTATCATCTCTAGTCCATCCTCCTTTGGTGGGAAGGAAAGAAGACCCACTTTGTCACTGAACCCATACACTGCAACTTGGGCATATGTCATCTTCGTGACTTTCTCCAGATCATTTTGGGCTCCAGTTGAGATCTTGCCAAGCAATACCTGTATACAAGCAATTACAGTTAAAGCACAGATGCATATTAAGAGCTTCAAGTATGCTGGAGGGACATATCTAAAAACTCCAAACTACAACATCCACTTTAAGATTCTAAACCTTTTGTAACATGAATACAAATTCCGTTGTTATGGCATGGTCCCTCCGTTATGCAGAAGCAACTCCTGTCTGGCCCCATTTGAACTTGCAAACTCCTGGGGAAGGGAAACAAGTTTGTACCTGCTCAGCTGCACGGCCACCAAGTGTCATACATGTCATATCCAGGAGCTGCTCCTTGGTCATAAGCAAGTTCTCATTTGGCAAGTATTGCGCAAAACCTAATGCTGCAGTGCCTCGTGGAACTATTGACACTTTCAGCAATGGCTCAGCATGCTCCAAAAACCAGCCTGCCACAGCGTGACCTGCTTCATGATATGCCACTGTCCGCCTCTCCTCCTTGCTTATCACCTGCACCACAAGACATGGGTCCTTGGCTTCACAGATCCTAGAGAAAAAACTTAAAACAATGATTTGTCAACTTGACAGACTCAAACAGATACTATAAAGACACCTTAGACAACCTTAGCATGCTCAGGAACTCTAAAGCACCTGCACTTCTCCACACATGCTCTCAACTATCCAGATATTTCCGAGTGCCAATTTATGAGTGAAAGAATGTACTAGGCCATAAGAAGCCTACATTGTAGACAAAGCTGTGCAGTCACAGTAAGATCAGACTTGAACAGAGAGAACACAAAAGAGAAAACTCACTCGCTTCTTCTTCTCAAGTCCACCAATTATGCGATCAATAGCTGCCTCAAAATGCTCCATAGTGATTACAGTCTTTTCATTGCGTGCACATATTAATGCAGCCTCATTGCAGACATTGGCAATGTCAGCACCTGCAAACCCAGGAGTCAAAGCTGCCATCCTCTGTGAGTAGTACACAGGATCCTGGTCAAGCTTCAACTTCTGGAGATAGATTCTAAAGATCTGTTCCCGTCCATTGATGTCAGGCCGATCAATGGAAATCTGCCGATCAAAACGACCTGGACGCAGTAAGGCCTTGTCAAGGATATCAGGCCTGTTTGTGCCCGCAAGGACCACCACCCCTGTTGTTGTCCCAAACCCATCCATTTCAACCAAGAGCTGATTGAGAGTGCTCTCTCTCTCATCATTGGCTCCTGCAAAACCTCCTCTCCCCCTGGCTCGGCCAATTGCATCAATCTCATCAATGAAAATGATACTTGGACTTGCCTGGCGGGCTTGAGCAAACAGATCTCGGACGCGTGATGGTCCAACTCCCACAAACATCTCCATGAAATCTGAGCCACTGATTGAAAGGAATGGCACCCCAGCTTCCCCTGCAGTAGCCTTGGCAAGGAGTGTTTTACCTGTACCAGGAGGACCAACCAACAGGGCCCCCTTTGGTATCTTGGCACCAAGTTCTTGATACTTCTTGGGGTTCTTCAGAAAGTGCACAAACTCCATAATCTCTTGCTTTGCCTCATCACAACCTGCTACATCTTTGAACATCACCTGTCATAGAAAATAACCAAGGAATGAATTCAAATGCAGACAGCAATTATAATCATTTTACCTGTTTAAACAAAAGCTGTTGATACTGATCCTGAACACCTGCACAGAAATCCTTAAAAGTGACAGTCATGCTAAGACTGCAGCTGTTGCAAATGACAAACCTTGTCCTTTGCTTTCTTGCTTAGCTTGGTGACTTGTGCCTTGCCAACATTGAAAATTCCACGTCCACCCATACCTCCAGATCCTCCACCAATGCCAAATCCTCCACCCTGCATTCGTCTAGAGAAATAGATGTAGCCTGCAATCAACAGAATAGTTGGTGCTAACCGCAAGAGCTCTTGCTGCCAGCTCAACTCTGACACATAAGTGACAGGGACATAGTCGTGTGGGTTCACACCAAGCATATCCTGAGCATCCTCCAGCTTACGTTCAAAAGAGTCAATACTCCCAATGTTGAAATAGTACTTATATTGGCTAACTGCCTGGCCACCCTGTGGCCGGGTGTCCGTTTGAAGTTCATCAAGATTGCCTCCTCCTCCACCGGCTTGAGAAGCTTGACCAGAACCAGCCTTGACATAAACCTTTGCTAAGCTTTTGTTGGTGACTTCAATTCGGTCCACAATGCCTGGCTCAAGCAGTTTGTTTTTAAACTCCTGGAAGCTGATCTGAAGTCACCAAAACCATCCAGATAATTAAACCTTACTAGAGTTATACAAAAACAAGCAAAGTCCCAGTGCAAGTCCCAGTGCTGTGTCTTCTAGTTCAAGCATCTTGTGTGGTGTCCAAGAACCTCTACACCTGCAAGCAAAGCTTTGGAGTTTTTCATATTTCAAGTCAAGCCTGGCACATTGAAACAAATGCATCTCCCTTCATGGCCCCTTCATGGGATGGAGTAATGAATAATGATTTCAACCAAGAGTTACATAGGCACAGATACCTGTTGGGCATCACTGCGGCCGATGGAGAGTGTGGTAAGAATGGCAACAGTAGCCGCACCAGTTAAAATCAAGGACTGAAGCTGTGCCCTTGGCACCTCTGCAAATGTCTTTGGGTCCTCAGACTTTGGATCCTCTGGCAATTCAGCTCAAGCATGTCAGAGCCTGCCATAACTTGTACAAAACTTACATGGATCTCCAATCAGGAAACTTATACATACCCATTTCTGCAGTAAGAAAACTAGGAACAGCATAATATTCTACACAAAGTCATGTCAGATCCTGTGGACACCATTACTCACCATTCTTTGACTCCGACTTCTGCTCATTGCGGCCCTTTGGGAGTTCTTTCTTATTCTTTGGATAGAAATTCTCAAACCCTGCACACAAATGGATAACAGCAAGCTCAGCCACTGCAATGCACCAAATTCAAACACTCTCAAAGCTAGCAACAGAATTGGGCTGCAAACTCATTAGGATGGTTATGTCTGTATAGGTACTAGCACAAGAAAGGGCTGTACTCCAACCCAGGAAAACCTTGCAGCAGGTCATCTTTGGGTAGCATAAGCATCCAAGATAGGGTTTGCAAAATAATGAGCCCTATGAAGATAAACCTTTCTCCCAAAACTGTGCATAGGACAGTATGAGCATCAATTACTTACTCAAGACCAGCATTTCATGTAGTACAAAGCAAATCTTTGGTTTTCTCTAGGCTTGAACTTCTCACCTTTCTTTCTGGGGTTCTCACTACAAAAAGCTCTGCGGGCATCAGCATTCCGCAGATGTGAACTCTGACCACCCCTTCTAGAAATATGATGGATTGGTCGCCTTGATATGCCAAACCTCTCAAATGTTGATCTTGAAATGGCAGGACCTGTAATGCCAGGCCTTATTGAGCCTAAGCTAGAAAGCCATCTCCTTGGAGGATTCTGCCCTTGGTTGCTCAAAGTTGACAAACCTCTGTTATGCCCTAGACTAGTCAAATTCTTGTACACTTGAGAACCTACAGATGTTTTTCCGGTGATCAAAGCTTCCTGCTGCCATAAAAACAAAATCTCTTTGTTATTGTCAAATGCAGCACAACCCTAAAATGTAACAAAGAAACATAATTCCGCCCCCAAACCAGCACAACCTTACAACAATGGGAGACTGCTCATACACAAATGCAGAAACCCAAACTCCTTTCAAAGTTTACAAGTCAAAAGTCCAATTCTTCTGTTGCCAGAGCACAGATTCCTGGCAATGACTAGCAAGCTCCATGAGATAATGACTCTCCAAAGCTGAATCTATACACATAAAAACCATTTTTCTCAACCAGTTTTAAGTTCATATTTGAACAAAATAAGAAGCCCGCATAGAAAACCCCACACAAATGCAGAAGAGTGTCTTAAAACCTTCAAAAGACAGAATCAGTGCAAGGACAAAGAACAAAAAAAAAGCAAACATCCCACACAAGGCTTCTGCAAGTGGGGAGAATATATCATGAACATCAAGATAGTCTACCAATATTGCACTAATTTTAGTCAGAGTTGCCAACACAGCAGGCGAAAGTTGATGGGACTTCCCAAATAAATCCATCAAGGGCACATGGAAAAACCTTGGATCTTCTCACTGAAATGAAGATCTCAATCCTGACTGGTGAGATTCTAACTGACAGTCGGGAGAAAGGGAAATTCACACAAGTGTTTTTGAGACTTAGAAAAAAGGGGGTGTGAGACAATGAAGGGAAAATCAGAAAGCAAGATGTGGAGGGACCAACATCTTGACATGAGCTTGAATGGGCATAGAAGCACTGCAAGCTTGGCAGACAGTTTAGGGTACAGGCCTCCAGCAATAGTTTTTGGTTCAAGTACATAAATGATGTCACGATATTCCGGAAAAAAAGTACATCATAACCCTTTGCAAATGAACAAGCCATCACTCACAACTAAAACATCCTCAACAAAATAAGAGCAACAGGAGGCAAGTCATCAAATCCTCAAAGGGTTCCTATACCTTGCAGGCAAAACTCAGTTTAGGGTTGAAGAGAGTGAGAGACAAAGGAATTGCCAAATTAGGGTTTCCTTCGCCAGAGAGAGGTGCAACGAAATTGTGAAAAGTCTCCTTTGAAGACTGAAGTGAATTCCCATAAACTCTGTAAAACACGCATCAAAAAAAACTTGGCAACCTACTACTCCAGATTTCAAGAAAACAAATTATTTGACATCATTAGCAAGCTTTTGAGGCTTATCGAAACCCTAAAAAAACCAATCTCCCAAGACAAGCGACAGGAGACAAGGGGGGGGGGAAAAAATCACAAACGGAGGGACGCACGTAGAACCTGCAGACTCACCAGATTTTTACGAAACCTGCGTGCCACGGCTGCTGACCTCTGGGATGACATCGATCCCAGCCTATGTGCACTCCAAAAGCACGAGAACAGAGGAAACCCTAAAAGCTCGCTTCGCCGTTTTTTTTTCTCTCTCTCTCTCCTCCTCCTGCTGGTGGTGGTGCTCCTCCAAAACTCCACAACAACTCCCTCCTCCTCTACTGCAGAGCTGTAGCTAAAGCTCTTGGGAAATCGAAAGCCAAGACGGAAAAAGGTGAAGGCAAGTGGAGGCTCCAAAGCAAAACGTGGGAGCGAGCGAGCAGCACCGTCTTCTCGTTTTCTTGTACACGTCCGTCCGTCCGTCCGTCCGTCGACGTAGCGAAGGCGTAAGAAGCTCCGACCACCGTGTGAACTTGCGAGAACAACTTCCGAGACGCGGTCGGAGGGGAAACACGGCGCTGGTTTTTTTTTTTTGGCGAATTGTTTTTTAGATTTTTTTTTTAAACATGAAAATTTTGTGATGTTTAGGGATTTTTTCGCCATTTTTCTAAATTAAAAAAAATTAGCCACCTCTAGACCTACTACTTCCTAGGTCGCTACTTGTATTGGCACTTTTGTAAAAAATGCTGCAGCCCACCTACGACTGTCGCCATTTAATGCAAATTAATGCTGGGGGTCCTCGCCAGTGGACCTACTTAAGAAATTTTTAAAAATAATTTTAAAAAAAAAAACAAAAAAAAACCCTATAGTGGTGAGCAGGGTTTTTTTTCTTTTGATATTTGTGATGTAGCTGAACTGGCAATTGTCCATATTAAAGTTTAGCCAAATTTGGCTATAAACAGGATATGCAAGAAAAAAAAAAAAAACACAAGAATTTGTGTTTGGGAACAAATGGATTCTCTTTTGATTTCTGGGTCAGTCTTAAACTGGTGTTTTTTTCTTGTTTGCAACCCTCGAAGGATGAAAAACAAAGTTTTTTCAAGAGACACTTTGGATGATGAACTTTGACCATCCATTACTCATTCAATTCAACTCTTATTTTATTTTATTTTATTTTATTTTATGTTATTTTTTTGCACATGAGTCATATGCATGCCTTCTATCCTACCTTCAAAATTTTACAAAACACAAAACATGACATCTTGATTTAAATCTTCACAGACTTGCAATTTCAAAATGTCATTTTTGGGATGTGCCATGGGATGTTATGCTCTACATGTACGTGTAACTCCAAATACACTAAGAAACCTAAACCCTAAACCCTAAACCCTTTTCTATATTACTTGCATAGAAGTCCCTTAAGAAAGGGAGTGAGGGGGAAAGCTTTCCTCATATTGAAGAATTGAACAATCAAAATATGATGCTAGTTTTAGAATGACGTTTGGTCCAAGCCCATTTTGGGTCTAACAAAAATTTAAGGGTTGAACTTGATTTATTTATATTGTATATAATGCACATGTTAGATTGTGGTGAAATGAGAATTCAACAATCATTTCACCATAATCTAACAATTCATGATATGAAAAAAAAATTATTTTACATGTCATTGAATATTAATCATTTACAATCTACTATTTTTTTAAAAATTGTGTGTCTTTCCCATATTTCACATTTCTAGATTCATCCGTCCTAGCCTTCATTTCATCCATTATCTTTCCTAAAATTTCCATTTTCTTAGATTTGGGTTTCTCAAACATTTCAACCTTTCCTAGAACTTTCCAACCATCCATTCTATATTGTTGTTACAAACATTTCTCATCCATCCATCCTATCCAATACATACTTTTCGTTGTTTTATAGTTTTAAGCACTATTTCATCAATGAATTTATTGGATTTATGTTTTTTACATTTTACATTCTCCATCTTCCCCAACAGCCACCTATCATCCAATGGGGTTGCATGGGGCCTTGAGATGGAAGCTAAACTACCAAAAGAAAATTTTGAAACACCTTCAAACTTAAGGCATCTAATTCTTTTTGTTGCTATTCCTTCAATGTTAGAGCAAGGCATTTCAACTTCAACTTCTTCTTTCTTTTTTTCTTTTGGTTACTCTACCTTGAATTAGGTCTTCAAATATAATTTAACTTTCCTGAATTTTCATCACTCCAAACTACCTCCATTTTCATCACTTGTCAAAACATTCTCAACCTTTTCAACTTTTAACGTTCAACTATTGTCCAAGTTTCTCAAATTTCTGAAATTCGACTTTCTAATACTCCATTACTCCCAACTTTCTCAACTTTTTCTAGATTCAATTTTCTCAAGGTTTCATTTTCTTGACTTTCTCAAATTTATTTCGTCCAACTTCTTAAAACTTTCCTAGGTAACTCCCCATTTCATCCATTGTCTAACTTTTCAAAAGAATTAAGAATCTTAACACACACATCTATACCAATGGAAAAGATGGCAGAAGAGGAAGTCAAATAAGTGGTAAAGTGATGTAAAAGCCATCATATATATGTCATTTCTTCCACTATACGGGACACCTAGATGGAACACCCACATTAGTGCATGACCAGTATATGTTGAAGTTCTACTATAGTTAAAACCTTTACAATGTTAAGCAAAAACTTTTCCTTGTATTGATTCAAAAGAAAATCCTCATTACATGCACATGTGAAAGCCCTTGGTCAGATTTTAACATTATGAAGAGTGGGTTATAGTGTCTGCTCTCTGCAAAGTTGCCAATTGCATGTCGAAGCCTAAATTTGTGAACTTTTAACAAAGAAAAAACTTGTGTTTAAGTAGAGAAAAAAAATGAAAGATGAAACAAACTACATTAAGCACACACTTACCCCAAATAATTAGCCAAATAACCAAGTCCTAGATTTAATATCATTTTGTGTAAAGACCTGCACCTTTTTTAATTTTTAGTGTAACCAAAGGGCACCTTAGCTAGTGTAATTGTTCCTCTGCTGTTTGCAAGGCGTTTTGAAATACCCACCAATTTTTTTTCCTTTTTTTTCATTTTTTTTCATGATACCCAATAGGAGGCGTCACACCAATTTTATTTTTTTTTAAATTTGGCTTCGGTCTTTATGATCAGTAAAGCCCTTAGTTGCAGGTTTTATGGGAATTAAGCCCGTGCTCAACTCCAACTCCTCATGCAAATGCTTATTCCAAGGAAGGTGGTGCTTTCTGTTTTACAAAGTTTGGCAGGGGTTTCATCATCATCAGTCTAGTACACTAATTGCAACCCAAAACAAATGTCCTGGATAAGTTTTCTGTTTCAAAATACTCAGTCTTGGACAATACTGCAAACTGCCAAGAAAAAATTGTTTTAGCAGACAAATCGTTTTAAATCTGATATAAACAAGGGATTGTGTTGCACTAGTGTGGCCTTGCCATTTACATTAAAAAAGTATTTTAAAGCAAAAGAAGAATAATGGAAACTCAAATATTTCAGCACGCAAAAACATTATATTTGAAAAATCCTTCAAGATATTATAACTCTATAACTAATCTCAGGTTTCAAAACAAGCCAAAATATTCATCTTTCAAAAATGCTCCTATAAAAATAGACCTATTATAATTACCTAGAGGCCAAAATCCCTTAAGCTACTATACTCTATAATGAATCTAAACACAATATCCATGCCTTGCTAGACAAGGCCAACAAGAGTCTACCTTCTTCCGGGCATGAATGAATGAATGTAGGTGGGCCAAGACTCGCTCACTCCCCAGTGTCTGTCGACTACTTCCCAATTAATGAGCACCAATATGGTGCAGCAGCTGTGCTCCTATCTCTACCTATTGTGCCTAATAATCAAAAGACAAAAAGAAAGTTCCTTAATTGGGTGAGCTGCTGCAGAGGTGCTCCAAAAATGGCGTTTGCAAATGGCAGACTACATAACTAGACGTGCCATTTCAAAATGGGTTTTTGCAAAAAATATAGTAATGGGTTTGGCTCTGGAATCATGCACAGAGTTTGTGAAGAAGGTAGGTTGGGCGATCATGCAATAAGGAGGACTTAGCTAAATTTGGCTAGAGGTCAGAGCTAGGGGAAATAGAAAACTTTAGGATTCCTCCTCTAATTTGGCTACTTGTTGGAAGCTAATCTCTAAATATGGCTCAACTTTAATAGGCCTTGCCTTTCCTCATAATGTGACCAGTTTGGCCCATATTTCCCCCCCCCAAAAAAAACCCTTTCTAGACCTTTAGCACCTTCCTTGTTTTCTTGCCAGGTTGCGAAAATCCCCGCCCCCCCAAAAACAAACAAAAAAAAGAACACTGATCTGGATCAATTATCTGCTTTTAATAGTTATAATACTCTGACTCAATGTGTTTCAAGTAGTTAGGATTTGTGATCACTGCTGCATCATCGTCATGGCGGCTACTAGAGTGGTAAGATCGACTGTAGTCCACAGCTGAAGGGGCATAGTTCTGATAGTTGCAGCTTTGTGAGCCAAAGTAAGATCCACTAGAAGATGGATATAACTCATTTTGACTGCTGGATCCACTAGCAGTTGTGAAGAAATCACTGTCGTGTCGATTATACCGACTCTGATGATACGCCATTTCAGCGGGAATGTACTCAAGCATATAGTCTCCATGTTCGTGCCGGTTATTATTACGCTTCTGATCACTGGAGGAAGCAAATGCCGCGGCCCAGAACTGAGATTTACTCTTCACGTGCTTAGCCTTCTTCAGCACTCGCAATGGATCCACGAAACCAGTGACGATCACCTTGTGCGGCGTGACGGGATCGCACCAGACTTGATCCACACCGTCTAGCTCGAAAATCTCCTCACGTAGCTTCTCCTCACATTTGCTGCAACAGATGCCAGGCACCATGAGCTCCGTGACGGCCTGCACGGCCGGAAAAATATCATTGCTCCTCACCACATGATAGCGATCATCAGTAGAACTGTACTTGTTGGAGTAAGGATCGACATCGTGCGACGTCGTAGTAGAATAGGCGGCGGCGGCGGCGCTGCTATACGTAGGCACCATGATATTTCTCCTCCGCGAGCTGTTGACGATCCAATTAAAAGGCTTGCGGGGCTGATCATCGCCATAGAAGAGTTCGTAATTCATCTCCTGGAACGCCATCTGATGAGCACTGTCACTAGCTGGGTCAATGGCCGGTGTAGTAGATAGATAGCTGCAGAACAACAACAACAACAACCCAAAACAAATGAACACGCAACTTAGCTCAAAACCCAAATTTCAAAACTAGTTTCTGAAACAGAGATGATCTAGGAGTTGCTGAAATTCACTCAACTTCTGGGGATCGATCCACAAGTAGGCAAGTACTCTAAGCTCTGAAGATCTACAAAGGGAATTAACAAGCTGGAGACTTGGGGTAGTGCAGGAACTACCAAACTGTGATCAAACTTCAGCTGAATATGCTGAGGTGATGGGTACTAGCCTGCTGCAGATGATGCGGTATATTATAAAGAAGGAACATATATACGAGTGAATAGATGGTGGATCCCTGGACTTAGTAAGTTCACATCCATCTTTGATCCAGGGCACTAATTTTCTTTCTTTCAACCTACATTAAGCTGATTTCTTCCATACTAAACTTTTGATTTCTTTCAGCAGTGAACATGCAAAATGAAAACGAGAAACATGAGATGCAAGTTGACAGAGCGCCATTATTAGTTCGAACCTTTGATTACTAAATAAAACAAAAATAGCAAAATAATAATACTAATCCTATTAGTTCCTAGGTTTTACAAGGAAGATCACGTGGGTGGGTTTGTGAGGTGTAGTTTAATTATTGTTCTCTGCTTCTTTGCTTCACAAGGATGGCTTGCTGGCTGGCTTCAAGGGACGCATCTCTGTACGCATCTTCCAGGGAAGGAAACGTACACCACAGTAGACGCCCAAAAGTAAAGCTGGCCTACCACAGATCCTTGTACTAAAAGTTGGCACAAAATGCCCTCCTCGCCAGTCCTCAACATTTTAATGGCCTTGCCTACTACCAAGGCAAGGATATTGTGTTTAGATTCATTATAGAGTATAGTAGCTGAAGTGATTTTGGCCCCTAGGTAATAAGTCTATTTTTATAGGTGGATTTCAAAATGATAATATTTTGGCCTGTGTTGAAACTTGAGATTAGTTATAGAGTTATAATATCTTGAAGGATTTTGGTTTCTTTAAGAGGATCTTTTGAAGATTATATTTTTGCATGGTGAAATATTTGAGTTTTCATGATTCTTCTTTTGCCTTAAGATACTTTTTAATATTAATGGCAAGGCCATAGTGTGACACACCCCTTGTTGTTAGGGTTTGGAATTACTTGAGGATTGATTAGACTCCCTACATTCCAATACCACCACTGTAATATGCAAGCCCAGTTATTCACAACAACAGGGCCGCTTCTGAGTATATGACATTTTGTGTAGGGTAATGCCTGAGGCCATGGCCCTTATTGGAATAAGGGTTTGCACTAGACGAAGGTGGACCGTTATTCCAGTAATACCCATGGCCAAGGGCATTACATGGCATAAAAACCAATGGATTGTTACATTTATTTTTTAAATTATCATTACAACCGGTGGGTACCAGATGGGTATCACAGTAATAAAAAAAAAGTAAGGTGAGCATTTTGAAAAGTGAAGACACCCATCTTTGCAATCCTGTCCTGGTGACTTGTTGGCTTGCAATTAACACAACCAATTTGTTCAACAAGAATCTGGATCTAGTGCCTCGTATGCCCTTGCTTCTAGATCCTGCACATGATGATATTGGATAGCTAGAGCCCTCCTTATAGATTTAGAAAGTTTAATAAACTAGATTTTATTTTTTGATCTAATTACAAAATCAATTTATCTTTAGTACGTGTGTTGAGAGATCAAATGTTTCTTTCTATCATTTAGAGCTTTCCGAATTGTTTTATAACTTAGAAAGGTTTCATTTGCAGGAGTCTGACTTTGTTGTTGGATTTGTGTATTATTGCAACAGATGAAGTTTTGATCATTTGAGACTCATCGCACGCAGCTCAATAATTCCTTTGAGATCCTCATGAGTTCTGGTGTCCTCTCATCAAAAGTTGCCCATGATTGATTCTTGAGTTTACAAGCATGCCAAAGTGTTTCTATGCGTTCCAGCGTTTTCTTTGAAGTTTGAAGATTCTGACAAGTAATGGCCTTGGTGGCAGCAGTGTACCTCAGCTGGCATCTGAAATCACACGCTACAACACTTGTACCAGTTGCCTTGGGTCGGTTGTACATGGTCTTGTTAGGGTACCTATAACTTTTTGTTAAGGGGGGCGTGTTGGATTTTTTCAGTTCCCAATTTGTTCCCCAAGTTCTCAATGTGTTCCCAATAGCTCCTCACTTTATCCCATATTCTTTTCCCTAAGTCCTACTCTTCTAATCTATATATGCAGCCCAAAGGAGGAGATTACAACATATCTATTTTAGGGACTTTTTTAAGCTTGATTTTTTTTTTTGGGGGATGGACCAATCAAGGATACCCATCACAAAAGAAGAAAAAAAAATTGAACTTTGGGGCATCCCCACAACCAATTAATATGAGTCAATAGGTAGAATGTTCTTAGGAAGGGCTATTAGTTGAGGCCAAAAAAAGTGCCAGCCAATTTTAGAAATATAATTTCCATGCAACCAATGAGAAGTCGTGTCATGGAGTGCTCCCTTGTCATGGGGGTGGGCTCAAAGCACACAGTTCCCAAGTTCCAAATATGTTCCTCAAAGAGTTCCCAATAGCACCTCACTTTTATCCCATATGTTTTGGCAAATGTTGTTCTCCTTTCACCTATATAGCTGGGCAAAAGGGGAGGAACTCCATATTTCAAAATAGAACCTTTTATTCTGGAAGCCTCCATAGTTTCATTTTTCCAGAGTGATGGCAATCAAATTGGCTCACGGGGGCGGGGGAGGGGGCGGACATGGTGTTTTCTTGTTCCCAATGTGTTCCCATCAAGTGAAGGGGTTCTCAAAGGGTTCCCCAAGTTGCTATTGTTCCCAATGGCGTTCCCAATAGCACTTGCAAGTTGGTATGCATTGACTAAAAAATAGAGCCCACTTTGTGTGCATTGCCATTATAGGCCACACACCCACCATTGGAGTGGGTGGCCAGCCAAATGTCTTGGATTTATTAATAATGGATCCGCTGACCTACTGCTTTAGTGTGGTTGCCCACTATTTTATATCCTGTCCCTACCACTCACCCCCCTCTCCCCCAACTCAACAATTGTAGATCACAGAACTCCTCATTCCAAGGTTGGCAAAGAGAAACTAGTTTCTGCTCAGCGCCCTTTACCCTTCAAAATACATATAGGGTTTAATGTTTATTGGGTTTTTATTTTAGTGATACCTCATGTTGACATTAGAACCTACTGAATGTACATATTGAGAGATGAGGGTTTGGGAAAGAGCATAGTGAGGATATCAACATACTGATTTCCATCAATGTCTTGGGTTTTAGGTGGTAAACAACTTTGATTTTGACAAACAAAGCAAGAGTTAGGGTGGAGAGGCCCATCACCAAACATAGGCCGGTCATCAAACATCCAGTAAGTGCAACAGTGTACCTATGTTAAAACAGAACAGTTTTTATGTGCTTTTTCTATCACCAAACGCTTGGTTCAAAATAATTCTGTTCTTAGTTTTTCATATTGCTGATCGCCCATGAAGTTTTTGTGTTCAATATTAGGGATTTTGGTGGTCATGTTTGTAAAAATTTTGAATAAATTTGCAAGGGACACGTTTGGTGATGGGTGATTAGCTGAATTTCATTAAGGGAAAGGGGGAAACATGAAATATTTTCAATATTTGGTTATAGGGAAAAATTGGGCCAATTTGCAAAGGCCACATGTTTGGTGTGGAAATAAAACTTGGTGATAAGCAATTGGACTAAATAGTACAAGGAAAAGAAGTTTAGTGATGGGGCCTACAAATCATGTTAAATAGCACAAACTGACCATATACAAGGATTAGGGTTAACAAGAATCCAAGGGATAATCAAATCCATTACATTAATTGGGAAGCCCTTTTGATTTCCCCCCAATTTTGTGCACATCTCATTCTTGCCGAAAATTACAACCACCAAATTCACAAGGTAATGCTGCAAATCTACATACACAATTCATTTTTACAATGATATGAGCAAAATTCAAATAGTATGTCAAAGCTTTCAATTTGTGAGAGAGTTAGCCTCAAGTAATTCATCAAGGTTTTGAGAGCATATGGGTTATATTAGCAAAGGCCAAGCAACATAGAAGGATTAAAGAACTCTAGAGTAGAAACACAAGTCCTAGTAGATCAACAAAAACAAACTTTGCAAGTTAAAGTAGCTAAAAAAGAATCCTTAGAACTAGATCAGGAAATTGCATACATTAGGTTAGCCAAAGAGGAGCTACAAAAACATGATCATCAATAATCAAATCCTAGTATTGTCAAAGAAGAAAGAGATTCAAGGGTGGATGTACCCCATCTAGAAAGAGATGCAATAAATGAACTTTACATTAAAAAATTCAAGTTTTTCTACTACTATTGGATACAAAGTTCTATAATCCCTAAATACAGTATAGGTAGCCATAAGAAAGGTAGATTTCTTCAAGCTCCAAGAAGTCATAATTTGCCATACACACCTACTGCTTACATAGAAATAATCGATTAGAATTTAATATGGTCAAACTTTGAAAAGTTTTATGTTTTGATCACAAGTTCCAAATAACTAAAGGCACATGCATTTCACACTTACCTTGATCTTTCACATTTTTTTCAAAACTAGTCAAAATACAAAAGATTCAAAATTGTACTTCTTATAGGGCCAGACCAAACATCCTCACCTTGTTGGAGGTTAAGGCATGGGAGTTCTAAATCATGATGTTGTTGAATGTGCCTCGTAGGAGGCGAAGTGGATTGGATGACCAACCCAACTAGGACAAGGAGAATGTCCCACCATCTTTTAGATCACCAAAATCGACAACAAAACAACGAAAAGTCAACAAATCCAATCCTATCAGCACTAAAGGCAAATGGAGCATCAAGCATTGGAGGAGGCCATGGATGCAGTTGAAAAAAGGACAATTTCATTAAGGAAGGCAAGTAAGCACTGGAACATACCATTAACTTCATTGTTTGATCATTTGTATGGAAAAACAAGATCTAGAAAAGTAAGACCAACAAGTGTGCTAACAACAAAAGAAGATCAAGCGATGGTTTCTTGGATTTTGGCTATGTAGGATGTTGGGATGTCAATAAGCATTTAACATTTAAAAATGAAAGTGGTAGAACTAACCCAAACAAGGCCAACACCTTTCCAAGGAGGAGTTTAGGGACCTCCTAATGGTATTGGTTTTTAGCGCAAACATCTTAAGTTTAACATTTGTCAAGCTAAAAGACTAGATATCAATAAAACTCAAGGTTTGATAATCCAATCATGCCAGACTTTTTAACAAAACTTGCAGTCCTTATATAAGATGCATAACTATGGTTTAGATCATATTTGGAACTTTAATGAAACAAACATCCAAGTAGGAAAACATGTAATAATTAAGGTTTTGGCAAGATGAGGTTCTCAGCAAGTGTATAACACCATTCCCAAGGCCAAGGAATGGTTGACTATTAACTATGTTGTTAATGCAACTAGGACAACATTGTTAAGGTTTTACATTTTCAAAGGAGAAAAGATATGAAATGATTACATTCAATTTTGCAAACCAGGGACATTTATGACTATGCAATCAAAAGCATGGATGACTACATTTCTTTTCAAAGAATTTTTCTTTTTTTTCAAAAGGTCAATACTAAGTGGAATCTCTTTAACAAATAAACATTTATTCATCTTCGATGGCCATGGATCCCATGTCACTCTTAAGACAATTAAGCAAGCACAAGCATTCGGGCTAAATATGGTTACTTTACTTTCACATACATCCCATGCCTTTGGACGTAATTTGCTTCAAACCTTTCAAAACTATTTTCAGAAAGCAAAGATACACACCAATGATCAATGCGAACTACATTGAACTAAAGAAGATAGTTTTGGCAAGATGGGTGGACAAAACACAAGACCAAGCATTCAAGAAAAAATATCATCTTAGGGTTCAAAAATACAGGGATTTGGTTACTAGACCTTAAAGTAATGGATGAGAGAACAAGGCCTAGTAGCTTACATATAGTAGTGAATGAGATTAGAAAAGAACAAGATGAAGTTATCAATCAAATCAAAAGGAGAATGGGGAGATGGAATGGGTAAAACAAAATGCTACAGAAGAGCCAATCAATGTAACTTCAACTGCAAAACCTACAATTCATGAATCTATGTTTAATAGTGTGGTTCAAGATCATCCCAGGTATTATGTGGACATGCCTATAAAGTTTTTACAATCATTAACCTTGAATCTGTTTCTCTAACAAAAAAATTGGTTGAAACCATGGGAAAGTCTACAATAGATGTGGGAATAGAATGCAAAATCCCAAAAACTCAAGAAGCATTGGCAAGTAGCAATTTGTTGTAATTAATTACCACATCTCCCTATAAGAAGGACCAATGGAAAATATTTGTTAGTTGATTATTTGCAGAATCATGTCATGACTTCAGAAGAATAATTGACCGTTATGTGATGAAAGGCAATGGATAGGGAGGCAACAAAATTGATTTTAAAAATAATAAAGAAGGAGAAGCAAGACAAGCAATCTAAAAAGGCAACAATACTAATGATTATAGTAGAATGGGCAACTAAAATGAAATTTACAAAACAACAACAAGCTACCTTCATTATAGTTTGGTCATTTATAATAATCAAATAACTAAAAGACAAATTTCACCACAATTTCAAAGAAAGAACGTGAGTTCACCCTCTTGGATACAGAGGTGTGAACTTGAATTGGACAACAAATCTTTAAAAACAGGCATAACAGTAAGCTAGGGCTTGAAAACAAAAGAGGAAGGTAATTACAACATCTCTACAATAAGTTGATAAAACAAACAATTAAGACAAGGTCGTCACCCTATTTGTGCCTTCGTCATGATGTGATCGACGCATGATGCAAATGCAACCCTGCATCACATTAGTATAGCGCCTAGGTCAAAAACACTTTTAGGTTGCCCGAAGCAAGTTTATGGGCAATTGAAATTAAACCCACTTCAGTCATCGTAAACCTTGTGGCATCTAACAAAATTTGGTTATGTACAATATGAAAACTAAAAAAATTCAGTCATGTACCTTGTGGCAACTGAAAAAAATTTCGATCGCCACATGGTACAACAACCAAGTTTTTTCAAGTCACCCAACCTTGTTGTGATAAAAAAATTTGGTTACCAAGATTACAACAACCAAAAAATTTCAATTGCCACACAAGGGGGGAGTGTCATATGTTTTTAAAAAGCCTTCATCAAGGGCTTTCCAAAAAATATGACACCATTTTTTCCTTGGAAACCAAAGGAATTTGGTCACCATCAAATAATGGTGGTTTATATGATGGCAATGAAATTTTTTCAATCACCATCTGACACACTCCCACCATCAGATGGTGACTGAGTTTTTTTAGTGACCATTTGATGGTGTGGGCGTGTCATATGGTGACTGAAAGTTTTTAGTTCAGTTGACATTCGCCAATGATGGTATGTCAAATCTTTTTTAAAAGCCTTTGTCAAGAAAAGTTTCTGTTGTCATAGAGAAGTCGACATTTTTTCAATCAACATCTAGCATATCGCCACCATCGGATGGTAATTAAAGAATTTCCGTCGCCATTCGACACATCCACACCATCGGATGGCGACCAAAATTTTTTAATTGTTTAAAAAGGAAATTTCATCATTGCTTTCCTTCTTTGGTGATTGAAAAATTTCAGTCATCCTCCAATGATGAAGGTGTGTCGAATGGCGACCGAAAAATTCAATTGCGTTCAGCAAACCACCATTGTTCGATGGCAATCAAAAAATTTTAGTCATCAACAAAAGGGGTTGCCACAAAAAAAGGTGACCCAAAAAACTTTGATTAGCATAATGTTGGTGATTAAAATTTTCAGTCACCACAAGGGGGGCAACCAAAATGGGACAAGGTGTGGCAATTGAAAATTTTCATTATTTTTTGGATGGCAATCAAATTTTTTCAGTCACCACAAAGGGGGGTTGTCGTACTTTTTGGCATCTTGTCGTAAGCTTTCCAAAAGCATGCGGCATCGCCCACTTCTCTAGCGATTAAAAAACTTCAGTCGACATTTGAAAAATTAAGATGGTTGGATAACAACCATATTTTTTTAAGTCGCCCATCCTTGTGTGTGACTAAAACAAGTAGAAGGGGGTTTCTCTTTGTCCCCCCCTTTTTTATCTCCATTCGACGACAACGATCAAATATAATGGTAATGATCGAATCCATTTTGTTTGCCATCCAACAAAGGTTTTCAAATATGGTGGCTAAATTAATTTTGGTCACCATCTAACAACGGCAAATGAATTTGATCCGGGTGAACAAATTCAATTGCCATTTGGTGAAAACCCCTCTTTTTGTTTTCTTCTTCTTTTCCCACCAATTGGGTTTGTTTTCCTTGTTCATTAATTTTTATCCCCCCTTTGTTTTACTTGTTTTCTTGCTTCTTTCAACCCTACTACCCTTTTGTTTTCTTTTTCCCCTTTTTTTGTATGCCCCCATGTTTTATTCTTTATTTTTTCATCCCCTTTTCGTTTTTTTTTTTTTTGGGTTTCTTACCCCCCTTTTTTTTTTTTTTTTCTTTTTTTTTTTTTTTTTTTTTTTTTTTTTTTTTTTTTTTTTTTTTTTT
>Ga0116231_10004974_pt1 | contig 26575 bp, 19 predicted proteins | sample S1TSphgellanicum_2_FD_89695 | JGI IMG/M metagenome (GOLD analysis project Ga0116231, IMG submission 89695) | Host-associated microbial communities from peat moss isolated from Minnesota, USA - S1T2_Fd - Sphagnum magellanicum MG | ecosystem: Host-associated > Plants > Peat moss > Unclassified... | reverse complement strand
TATTGCAAGCCAACTTCATTCATGAATTACAAAGCAATCTACTTTTAGTGTGGGGCTTATTCTAGGGCAAAAAATGGATTATTGGTTGAAAAATGTACATATAGACAAGCTTGCCCACATGCATGACAAAAAGATTGAGGATTGAAAACATGGTAAAACTTTCTTTGAATTAATGAAAAGCAAATTGATCATGCCAAAAGAAAATGCGTGAATCAAATTACAAGGTCCTTGCATGAAATAAAGTATAATCAAAATAACTTCAACTCCATTTCACTAGGTCAAAGCCTAAACCTCAAACCCATGCATTACATAACAACTTGTAGTGCATTTTGGGTTGTGAAGAAGTTCAAAAAAAAGAACTTCATTTAAATTGTTTCAAGTTGGTTTGCTTCTATGGAATGCTAGCAAAGGTCAAGCTCCCTAAAAACTAATGGAAACTAGCATGACAAATTATGAGAAAGCATGGAATGAATTGATTGCAAAGTGACAATCACACTTGGTACTAATCTATATCAACAAGTGCTAGAAGCTTGAATAACCTTGTAATCCACCCACCCCCTTTCTTGATAGTATGAAATATTGCACATGAAAAGAAGGGTTGGAACTTAGATTACATAACATATGGTTTTTGGTGTAATGTCATGGCAAATCTTGGTGTATGCCAACCATATGTTGAGATTTGCATTGTAAGTTCAAAAAGGAAGATTTTAATTAGTGGTTAAAAAGATGATATGTGTGTGATATAAGGTATTTAGGGTTGAAGGGCCAACCATAAGGGGTAATGGTAGTTGAGAACAATTCGGGATAAACATTCTTTTGCCCAAATGAAAACATTGCCACATATGAAACATGACTTGATTTTTTGTTTCCCAAATTTCAAATTGTGTCATAACATATATATGGGTGGGCTCATTGTGTGAAATTAAATCATACTTAGATGGGTCATCCAAGTTTAGTGGGTTGTACAAGCATTTGATGAACACCTTATTGTAGGGACTACTTGTGGTGGCAAATTAAAACAACCTTATAGCATTGCCTATGTAAATTTTGATGATGACCAATTGACCCATAGTTAGGTCGATCAAGTCTGACAAATTCATATTAGATTTTAAAGATTTATTCCATAGTTTTGCAAGGCAAAATAAAACCCCATGCAACAACTTTTCAAGTGATGACAAACAATAAGAATACAAATAGATGGGAAGATCCTTGGGTCCATCATTTTTCTAGTTTGAGAAACATGTAGTCCAACATGTCCTTTTCCAATACAAAAAAGCTATGTAGCCAAATTTGATTGTTTTGTTGTATTGGAAAAGGAATTGTATTTCAACTTGTAGGACTAATCTTTTTGAGATAGTACACATAGGTTTTATACATGCTTATATTTGTGAATCTATGGGATATAAGGTTAAGGTTTAATGAATAATGCCTTCTTCATGTATATAATCTCCTACAACAAATTGATAGTTTAGTGCATGGAATATGTAAATCAATTACAAGTTTTCTAGACATGAATAAGCATTCATGTATTCTTTGCATGTAACTTATGAATTTGTTTCAAAATTTAAAGAATCTTAAGGTGGATGTGCTTGTGAAATTGAAATAAAGGATAAGCTATTCACAAGGAGGTTCATTGTTTATGATTTTGGAGAGTGCTTTCAAAGTAGAAAGTTGATGGCAAGGTCAGCAATTTGGAAGTGTTTCGTTTTGTGTAATCCTTTGCAAGGTCTTGGGGCTTTATTAAGGTGGATTCGTTTTGTTACACTTAGGACATCATGCATGATTTGAATGAGAAGTTTCATTCTTGTCTCACATTAAAGGTTGTGTGACTTATTTCATTTATTTTGTTTACAACTTGCACCATTTGACAATGTTCCTTTTGCAATATTGTTAACTAAAGTATGAATTTGTACATAGGAATAAATTCAAGTATGATCATTTGAGAGCAATTCTAGTGAATATATTGTGATATTGAAAGCAAGGCCAAAGTTCCATGCATGGAATGCAAACAAAGGCCTAATTTGACAAATGCTTCCACAAATCAACTCCAAGAATGTTGTGTGTCAACAAAGGGTTAGTTTAACCTAGCTTTCAATTAATGGGGCACAAGATTTCATGATTCAATCCAAAAAGAAGATGAATCATATGTTTCTATTGTAAAATAAATTTGGTCTTGCAAGTTAACAATTACACCTTTGTACTTGGAATGTAACATTATTGTGTCCTTTGACTATCATAAACATTCAAATTCACATTGGTTGCAAGTGGAAAAGATTATGCATAGTTGTTGTTTTGAAGGTCAAATAGAATGTTTAAGCCTCTTATTAAACTTCCTAGTTTATATATGGCTTTTGTTGAATTTTTGTCACTTATAGGAAAACATGTATGGTAATGCCCTTATGCACTTTGGTTGGATTATACTTCATTGTGCCCTTATTTCTTTTGATCATCTAAGATAAATATGGGCTCATTTGATTGATGTGTTATATTGTTTGAAAGGTATGTAAGCATGCAACAAAATGGATTAACCAAAATGCTTCTAGAGCTTGCCATTTTGATAATAAGGATAAGGAGTTATAGGTGGATCCCAATGTGTGAGAACTAAAGTAGTTGGGGTTATTTATTTGGTTGCATTGTAGGTATAATTTCTAATTTAAACTCTATGAAAAATATTTGTTTATTTTGTGCAAAGGCTCTTAAAGAAAAAATCATAGTGGGAACATGTTACTTTCACATGTAGTTTTAATACAATGGGTGTAATGATCAAATTATTGAAAGCTAAATCATGGTTTGTATAGTCTTAGATTCTCTCAAGTGTTGAATTTGTTTAGAGGATTCTAGGAAGGAGAATGAAGGGCCTTCTAGGCAATAGTTGAACCATGAATCCTTTGAATGGATTATGAAGATGAAGATGATTTGGCCCAAAGTGATGGAGGCATATGAATGCATGTAAGCATGCCCATGCCTATAATAACCTCATGTAGTTAGTTGTCATAATCATTTTTGTAGTTTTGAACTTATATCATAGGGCATTGTTTGTTTTGTAGGCATCAACAACTTTCCTATTTGCTTACCCATAGGAACTTTTGGACAATTGGCATGTTCTAGGAAATAGGTTTTACATGATGTAATTGATTTTTAGGTCTTATATTTGATGGAAGTATGTGGTCTTTTCCAACAACTTATTTACATATGTAGAGTATAGGGATCTAAAACATGAGTATCATTGGAGCATTAATAGAGTTAAAGATCACATTTAGGTGTGCAATTTTCATTATTTAAGCTTTGAAGACCAAAAGTAGCTTTAGTTCAATTGTGAGAAATGCATATTTCTATACATGGCTCTACTATTGTTGTTTTAAAATAATAATTTGTGATCACATGTATGAAGTTAAATTCATTGTTTTATTAATGAATTAATGAAAAACCTTGGAACAAATTTGTAGACATCAATTGGAACATAATAGAAAGTGTAGAAACTTCTTATTAAAAACTATCCAAAAGAAAAAATATTACATGAACCAAATTAAACACATGTAGATATGTGTGACCATAATGTATAACAAAATTTGAACATGATTATGTAAATTGAACTTAGACATATTGGAATGAAAATTTATGTAAACTTGAATTCAACCAAATTGTTCAAAACTCATTTAGTTACAAGATCTTTTACATGTGTCTAAAATCTAACAATATTCGATTTTAATTTCTTTAAAAAAAAATTAGATTTATGGCAAGGTGCCCAATTATTTATGTGAAGTCATTGTTTTGTGATAGATAATGCAATATTTTTCAAAGAACATCTCAAATGTCATAGGAATGTGAAATGTCGCCATCAAAGGGTTTCTTAAATTTTATGAACCACTTGGGTGTGAAACAACATTACAATAGGTCATAAGTGAGTTTTTGAGATATTTCATTATCTTGTTATCCAAGATGAAACTATTGCATGGAAGGAGAAAAATGAAATACGCCTGATAAATAATACAACACCCTATAAAATATCTTGGCAAGTTTGAAATATAATTTCAATCATTATGTCACCACAAAAGGACATCATATTTTGTGGACCACATGGGTGTGGATAAGCTACATTGTAACAAGTAAATTCATTTTCTGGAAACATTGATGATGGTATTGATTTGGAAGATGAAACTATTGATGTGAAAGTATTAAATTATTTGTTTGTTAGATGGTGGAATACCCTATGGTACATATGTTTTCAAGTTTGAGGGGTTTGGATTGTCACCATCAAATTAGGGTGCCATTTTATGTGATTTGTTTTGTAATGCTTTAAAGGTTATGGGCTTTTGCAAATACCATAGGTGGACAACTTGGGGGAAATAACACACAAAACCATGGGTTTGTAAATTGCAAGGTTAATGTGAACCAACACATGTGTAAATTAATTTGTGAGAAAATGGGTACTTTTTGTTTGGAAAACTAAACAATGTCGACATGTAGAAGTACTCATTTCAATTTGTGTGATGAATGGTGGTATAACTTATGGAGCATGTTGAAAAGTTTGAGAAGTTTGGAGTGTTACTATCAAAGGTGAATTTTTTATGACACATGTGATGTTATATGCCATGTATGCCAATTTGTGTAAATATATCATGTCATTTGACATGGCATCCGCACCATTATGTAAACAATTACAAAGGTGTGGTGAAAGTTCAACTAATCATGGATGTGTGATAATAATTTTTAGGTGCATAATGTAATTGAGTACATTAAGTGCACAACACATTGGATGGCAACACATCACCCATGTGGTGTCGTGTAACAAAAAGAATTAGAGATTGATCATCAAAGAGTTTTACATCACGTGAGTCACCTAAGTGAAATAATGTTGACAAAGGAACTAGGAGCACAATAAACCTTTAGAAGAATTGTATGCAAGGTATGCCCCCCACAATTTGTCGTGAGTTTGGCACTTGAAGTTCAATGTGGACACATTGGTTATCAACACTATGTTTGTCAACATTTACATTTGAAGACAATATAGTTGTCAATGACCCTAGTCCAAAATGGGGGAAGATGGTCTGTGAAATGCAACATGTTGTGACAAAGACCAAATGTATAACTCGGAAGCCATATATACATGTTTCATGTTGAATAGGTAGTTGTATAAAGTTGTTCCATGCTAGATGGGACCTAAGAAATCACTTTTCATGGTGAGTTAAAAGACAAGCTCTTAAATAATGAGGTAGATGATCCATTAATTAACATGTGCACTATGTAATAGATTTGTAGACTTTGCTTTGACATGATCATGTCAAACAACGTGGGTGACTAGTCATCTATTTAATTTCATCCAAATTTCAATGGTGACTATTGTGACAACATTTCATTTGTATTCAATCATAACAATAAATGGTTGCTCATATAGTCACATTAGCAATGTTCAAATGGAGTTTGACAACATTGTAGTAGTAGCATAATACTAGCTTAAAGTCACCAAATCAACTTGAAATCACTACCATAAATAGGGTTGTAATAGTTAGCATGGTCATTTGTAAGTGAAGATGACAACCCCATTAAAATCATGCATATCACAAAAAATCTTGTTGATCACAATCGCATTGAAGTGACCATGTCAATGTCACCACACATGTGTAATATTTGAAAGTGACACTAGGTGTAATTAATCACAACAACATGTTGGCCACTGGAAAATGGCACCCATGTATTAGTGAAAATAACAATAAGTTTGAAGTCATTGCAATCACATATCAAAATAAAGTGTAGATGCTTTGGTCATTCCAACTAATAAGATAATGAAACCAATTACCATGGTGAAAGGACGATGGCAACACCTATGTGCAATGTTACACACTACATCAGTAGTATGCCATGCTACTCCCGAGTCAATGGATGACTTGCAAGTGGATTATGGCACTACACAAATAACCAACACTACATCTATTCCTATTCCAAAGTCACAATGCTAATTTGCTAGTGTAAGGTGGTGTGATTGAAATCACTACACGTTGGAACTTGAATGTAATGCAATGAAAGAAATAATTACGATGAAATTAACATGATGCATTCTTGTCACACATTGCATGTGAATTAGAATAATTCAAACGTTGCTAGAATGACTTGCAAGTTAACTTACTCACATAATTTAAAATCACTTAGTTAGTTGGAGATTACAAAAAAATAGGTTGGGTGTTTTCAAAATATGAAAAAAGACTATGTGCAAGTAGTTTGAATGAAAATCTACATTAACATTTTGATTCAAACTATTTTGATGACTAATTTTTTGGGACATTCAATTATCCACATTGCCAATAATCTTATATATTAATTCACTACGTTCGTCAATGTGTCTGTCTGTCTTTTACTTATCTCTTACTTCTTTCGATTCCTGGCCCCTCTTTCTTTGGTACCATCTTTCTTTTTCTTTTTCACAGTTTTTCTTTCTTTCTGTACACAGCTTCTTTTTCTTTGACGTCATTTCGCTTTCATTACCTTTCTGGCGTAATCCCATTGGCTCTGTTACTTCCGGATTTCTCTTTTACTTTACACTTCGTTACCCATTTCTTTCCACTTCAGTCCATTTACTTTCCATGCCTTCTTCACCTAACTGCTTCAGTAATAATAATCAATAGCATTCTTGGGCCCTCGAAAACCGTTTGTGCCTTGCAGGCACGGGTTACCACTAGTAATTGAAAAATCACTTAGTCAAACTTGTGATTGTCTAAAACAACTAAATGAGTTTCAATGAAAAATGTTTTAATCGACTTGATTTTCTTCACTAACCATACAATGCTACAATTAATTAACTTTGTCCCATTTTATTAAAAAATAATGAACTTGGATAGTGAAAAACCCAAAATTTCTTCTTGTGGCCCATGACTTCTTAAATTTCCAAAACCTGTTTACTTTCAACTTGTCCTAGGCCTCTAATTTCCAAAATGCCCCCACCCGAGAGCTTTACCCTATGCATAATTTAGTTACTTTAGAACCATAATACACAAAGCAGTAGAGTTCAAAACACATTTCTGAAACAAAATAAGACCAAGGTTTGCACTTTGCACCAAAGCAATCCCCCAAGCATGAAACCCTAAACAGTTTTGGACACAAACCTGCCAAAACAGGGCAGGAGATTTAGGTCTCAAAATCTCATTTAAGATCTCAAATGTGAACCGAACCGAGTGATGCGGCCTCATGAGCATCCAGTATTTTGGGACTGCACTCAAGGCCTTCTCCTCAACAACTAAGTGTAGGGTAAAGCCCTAGGGAAGGGGCATTCCCAAAATAAGTGGCCCCCAGGCCAAAGGCCGAGGGCTGGTTATTTTGGGAATATGCCCCAGCCCAAGGGCTTTACCTGGCGTAAAAACCGTTGCAGTAATTTTAAATTGTTTGAACTATGATACCCGGTGGGTACCATCCAGGTATCACAGTAAAAAATAAAATAAAATACCTGGTGACTATCCCTCCTGAGACCCGCTGGGTATCATAGTGAGAAAGTGAAAATGAATTAATGTGGGCATTTCGCAAAAGAAATGCCCTGCCCCCGAAACGGAAAGTGCCTCCTCTCAGCAGAAGGAGATATTACGCTTCATAACTTGCCCTCCCAATACACTGGGAAATTCCAGCCAGGTTTTTGGGCATAAGAAATGAATATTCTGTAAAAAAAAAAGACCCTGACATAGAACCCTAAACCCTAAACCCTTGCATAAGGACAGAAATTGCAGGTGGAATATGCCCCTAAACTCTACACATTCCTTCAGGTCAGATTGGAACTGCATCATGGGTATGACAAATGCAATAAGATATGAGTCCCAGAGTATTACAGAAGAAGAGTCATGAGAATCCCCACCTCCTGCTGCAATCACAAGACCCATGAGCAAAAAATTCACAACCCAAAAAATTCACAAGCCTACTGGAATTGCTAAGTGAGGTGGTGGTGACTTTTGCACAATGGAGATTGTGCTTGAGCTCTCAGGGATCTCTACTTATGGAAATAAAAAAACTGCAGAAGATTCTTCTTCCCATATGTGCCAAAAAATCAAAACAATCAAATCGCTGTGAACCTCACAAAAGAGAATGCAGATGCAGGCAGGATTTCTTTCTTGCATCCTCTGTTCTCTTCTTAATCTTGCTGCAAACACTATATGACAAGCTACTAGTAGACAAAGGAAGCAAAGCAATAGTACACTTTGCACTTTTCTGGTAACCGAAATGTTTACAGAGTACAAATTATGACTTTTCTGTAAACTTAAAGTTCACCCTGTAGACTTGCACTCTTCAAAAGAGAGAGAGAGAGAGAGAGAGAGAGAGAGAGCAAAAGAAGCAACAAAACTGACACTTTTCCACATCGAGCACACTAACAAAGCTACAGCAATTATTTCAGACTTGGAGAAATATCTCTGATGAATTTTGTTGTCGTGTTGCTCATCAATCAAACACAAAGGTAATGTGAGGGAGGAGCCGTTGCTGCTGCTGCTGCTGCCTCATGAATCAACACATAGGTGAGGTGGGTTAGAGCATGTCCAGTGGTGCTCAGTATGTGACTCTGCAAAAAGACTTCTCACATCCACGTTTAGTTATTTACTTCTTTCCAACACCACCAACAAAAACTAAAACTGGCACTGCAAGTAGGTGAGAGACTACTAATAGCAACCCACCTGGACCGATCAAACTATCTCAACAGCAGTTGTTAGGCTTTGCAGTGCCTTTTACCAGTGCAAGCATCCAGTGGATGAATACAGGTCCAAAACCAATTTGCTGAGTCAAACTGGCATCTCTTGACTTTTTCTTCATTCAATTTTCTTTTGCAGGACCCTGGGGGAGCTGCTCTTAGGAGCAGTTGCTTGCTTGCTTCCTGGGTCTCATGAATCCAGTATTGTACACTGATGCCGAAGTACATCAGATGGTGTACATGTTTGTCAAGATGTTGTTGTATTTCACATTCAGTGAATGTTTTTTTAATGTTTTTAACTGTCTCTTGATGATTACTTTTTTATCAATTTCTTTTGGGTGCTTGTTTGTATGTAAATAGTCTGCAACAACAACAACAACAGAAGAAGAACAGGTCTGAAGAAAGCTGAAGAAAACGTCACCTGCACAACAAACAACAAGAAGGAAAATGTTAAAACCACAACAAGAACAACAAACCAACTTTGTACTTTACATGACAATGACAAAAACAAATGTACAACAACAAATGCACACGCATGGAATGTGACGGAATGTGATGACTACTTAAATGACGCAACACTTGTGTTATTATGGAGGTGTTGGGTTTCAGGCCATTTGTGCCTTTTGAAGAATTTCAGCCTGAATTTCTGAATGGGCAGTGCAATGGGCATCATACCCTGTGCCTGACACCTTTCCATTACATACCGATTTTCATGTAAAATTTCATATTGTCCATGTGGATTTGCAGAGTGGTCACGTGGATTTGCATAATGGTTACATTGATTTTTCAGAGCGGTCATGTATAGATAATAGGTTTTGGCACCTTCCCAAGTTAGGTCTGGTAGACTCCAACAGGAGTCTGGACCAGTGTTGGCCCATTATTGAAAAACAATCCGGGTATCAACCAGGGCCCAAGTCCAGGTATCATATAACCTACCTGCTGGTTCCATTTCCAAGAAATACCCAACCAAAAACCCTACCTGGCCTGGTATTAGGATTTTCGATATCATGTAAACACCCTATGGCAACGGACTAGTTTTTTAAAAATCAATACCCTGTTGATACCCTGATGGGGATTTGTCACTCTTACTTTGGTTGGTTATTTTTTTCATCCATATTTTTTCATTTATTTTATTTTTTCATCCAAGCACCTTCATACATTTAGGGTTTCACTTTTGTCATATACTTAAAACCCTAAACCACAAGTCCCTCTTTCATGTGTCACTCTCAATTTCACATTCAACAATGCTTTTTTAGTTGCTATTGGGATAGATTGTCGTGTTTGGCAACCAATAGTTGCCAAACACGACAATCTATCCCAATACTTGTAATGGTTATTTGTGAGATCCTTAAATGTTATTACGAACGTTGAGGATGAATATCAAAGCATTATTGGGGGTTCATGATGGCATATTTTTCTTTCAACTTGCAACAACTGAACTGACGCACCCATAAGTAGGTATTTTTTCCTCCTTTTGTTGTGCCTCACTTGTGTTCATTGTTGTTATTATTCTTGTCTTTGTTTTGTTTGGTGTTATTCTTTAGGTGTATGGGACTAGATGTGTAATGTTGAAGTTGTGTTGTAGAAATGGACTTGTATGAATTGTTTTAGGGTTCCAATTTCAAGTTGTGAATTCTAAAGTTCATTGAAGGAGAAATTTTATAATTCATTAATGTTAGTAAACTTTTTTGTGCTACATTCATATTCTTCCTTTGCTTAAGCTCTTTGACACTAATCTATGATATAAAGTAGGCATAGTGTTCCAAGATTGGACACAATTGGTACCATTTTTCTTCTTAGATCAAAAGATCATGATAGAAAGAACTAAAATATTGAAATGTGAAATTCAAAAATGTGAAAAGAATAAAAATAAGAAAATGTGAAAAAAAAATGATAATAAGAAAATAAGAAATGTGAAAAGATTGAAAAAAAAAATTACTTTAAAAAAAATGTTTGATAACTTATCTAGGCACTATATCGACCAATTTTCAATAGGGTCTTGCAAAAATCGACCCTTATGCATACTAGCCAATTCTTACACATAAAATAAAATTGATATCTTTATCGGTTGATTATTCTAACAAGTTGATACCAGGTGGTCTTAGAAAATTTGAAAAATCTTAATGCTTTGATACATTGTGTGTAAATGAAAAAATGATTTTTTTTAATAACCGATCTGGTGGATATTGAAAAAAAAATCAAGAACCAGCCAATACTGGTCTGGACCCTTCCATTCTGTCCTGTAAGGTAAATAAAATAAAGAGGCAGAAGAAGACATAGAAAAACCATTACTCCTTGTAACAACAAAAATGGGTCTTACAAATTTCAAACGTTTTAAATTTTTATTAATTTATTAATTATTTTGGTGGTTTCCCAAATTTGGAAAAATTTTCCAATTTTTTTTGGAATTTACACTTTAATAAAAAAAATCCAATTTTTTTGTCACCATGATGTCCAAAAATTTGCGCCCCCCACCCCAAAAAAAAAAACCCCTTGTTTACAATACTACTACTATGATCAAATCCCAAATTCCATAGATAAGATTTTTCACTAGATTTCCAGGACAATCCCAAAGGCTACTTTCTACTTTCTACCTTAATTGAATAATTTTAAAGTTGAAATGAAGGTGTGGGTGGTTGTATGACTTGTATTCAATAGCAGAGACACAGATTGATATAGTCAAAAAAAAAACGGCACTCGGGAACTCGGGGTTTTGTGTGAATGAAACAAAAATTATTTTATTCTATAATAATTTGAGTCGCATTTAATTCGTTGCTCTTGTTTAGTGCTTGCCCACCCTCGCGCACCTTTACGCACCTGCATGTGCACGAGGGTAGTCAGTCCACCTGCAAGCAATTGTCAATCTGCAGCATGTAAAAAAATAAAATAAAAATTCTAGGCATTGATTATAGCCTCATAATCAATGGCCATTATTTTCTAACTATTTGGCTGTCATAATAAAAAATTTAATAGTAAAATTATTAATATTCTGTTGGGGCCTGCATATCTTGTCATGGGTATGGTTTTTTTCCCAAGTAAAGTTCAGAGAGAAAAATGTTGGATGCATGTTTTTGGGGGAAAGAAAACTCCAATTGGCAACTAGGTACTTGTGACTGAGGGAGGCTCTTTCCCACTAGCATAAAAGATTGGAACAAATCAAATCCTATAAAACTTTTCAAGTTTGTGGTAATTAAATTGTGTTTGGAAATGCGATTTTTTTTAAGAAATTGTTTTTTTGAAATATCAAAATTTAAGAAAATTATAATGGAGGGAAATTTATTTCATAAAGATTGGTGGAAAATGGAAACCTTTGAGCCTTTTCCCTTAGGCCAATAATTGACTACGGTTTTTAATCCTATAATTTATTTGGTGGTTTGTTAAGTCTACCCATTTTTGCCAAAAGATGTAGAATAAAATGTTGGAAAAAGTCTTTAGTATGTGAGAGGTTAAAAGTCCATATAATACTGTCAAAGAAGTTGCCAATATTTATTGCTGAAATTTTATTAATTATTATTATAAAACTGCTGAAGAGGATTTTGAAAAATAATATAATAAATTGGCACCCAAAAGTGTCAAACCCTGAAAAAGTACTTATAAAAAGAATATGTGAAAACAAGAATGTGAGAACTTGGGGAAAAAAAAAAAAAAAAAACATTACGCAATGGTCAAGAATGGTCATATTAATAATGTGCATGTCGGATAATGCCCATGGTAAGGCCCCCCAATTGCGAGCATTACCCTAGCACAATAAAATATGAGACAAATTTCAAGGGGTGCATGCAGTTAACTATCTGGGTTTAAGGTGGGTAAGCATTACAAGTAAAGAGTTAGGGAATGTAAGTGGTTACTATGTAGGAGGACTTGTCATGACAAGTATACCCTAGTACCCTGGCCATTTCGACACTAATTATATTATTTTCAGAATCTTTTTGAAAATTTCAAAAATTATTTCTAGCTTCCAAATCAAATTTTTTTTGTGAAGGATAATAGTGAATATTTAGGAATGTTTCATTGTCGAAATGAAAATTTCAAAATTAATTAATTATTCAACGGACATGTGTTGAAATGGCCAAGGTACTACATTATTTGAATGTTTTCAATCATGTTGTCACATTTTGAAAGAATTGTAAATTTTTTGAATGAACGATGGGTGCATTTACAATTTTTTCAGAAGATAATTTCATGCCACATAGTACCTTGGCCATTTCAACACATGTTCATTGAATAATTAAATAATTTTGAAAAACTCATTTTAACCAATGGAAATATTCACTATTGTCCTTCACAATATTTTTTGATTTGGAAGAAATAATTTTTGAAAATTTCAACAATTTTGACAATAATATAATTAGTGTCAAATTGGCAAAGGTACTAGGGTATTTAGTTTTTCAAGTTAATATGGATTGGTGAAAAAATCACTTGGGTCACAATGTACATATGATTTAGGAGGTAGTAAAAAAAACAAAATATGAAAAAGATGAACAAGGGGAATTTAGTTGCAAACACAAAGTACTCCTTTTGTATTTTTATGAGCTTGAAATTTTGAGAAGACTTTTAGGCAAGGAAAAAATATATGTAATTTCACATTGTTCACAGAAATGCATTTTCCCAAGTTCTTCTCAAATTTTTTTTTTCAAAAAATAACAAAAAATTGCTGACAACAGGGAAAAAAATAATACAAGTAGTGTGAGAACCTTGTTAGATAATAGAGTTATCAATAAAGTAACCCTCTCTTCACCCTGTCTTTGGGCCTCCTTTCACCCCCTATCCCCTCTTTCAGTGGGATCGGCAAAGTAAAGACATTTTAATAACTCTCAGTATGGAATGCTGGAACTCAGCATTTAATGCACAAGGTTCGAGACAAATTATAGTAGTTGTCCAGTTAGCAGCAGTGAAAATATATATGTAGCAGCAGTGGAGGTGCTCAGGAAAAAGGAAAGACAGGATGAAACTCAGTTTACTACCAAAAGTGATGGTTTTCTGAGTTTCATCCCCCCTTGAATGCTAATGTACTTTTTGCAGGTTTTTTTTTTTGAATCTCACTCTGTAGATGACCAAACTCAGGGTTCTGGTGCTGTGTTTTTCTTACTTTACGGATAACTCTAATAGGTATGACATATTACTCATTTATCAACCAGATAGAATGGATAGACATGGTTAAAAGATAAAACCGGTGTCACATGTAATGTGTCATAAGTCTTATGAGGAGCAAAATCTCTGCTTAAGTAAAATTAGAGAATATCGTGTAATTTTTTTTTTCAAGAAATTCTCAAAGTTTAAAACTTTTTGCAAATTTGCATGTCGTTTGCATGCAACATGTAAGTGCTAATTCATTAAAGCAACTCTTAAAAATCAATGCAAAGCACCTTTACAGACAATTGCCAGGGATCACAATTTTTTTTTTGCCTTTGCACCAAGGGAGTTGAGACTGGAGACAAGCCTACAAGATACATGCTATTACAACATATAGAAAGGCCACTTCATGGAAGCTAACTCCTCAAAACAATGCACAGCTCCAATTCTAACAATCTAATTGATCATATTATTGTACTACCTTGAGTGTGTTTTACAATTCCTTGTCGAATAAATAATTAAATAATTAAATAATTAATTAATTTGGACTTTTGGACTTTGGTAGTTTGATTTTGAGTTTTTGAGGATTCAGGTGTATGAAATATTGCTAATAAGACAACAAGCACTTTCATAGTCGTGTAGTTAGTTTATGTGTCTACTATATTTTACAATTAATTGTGTGTATTTCGTGTGTGCAAGTTTGAAGCTGGGTAATGAAACTTTCAAGTGTATTTTACTAATGGTTGAGTGTTCATTTTTCACTAATTTTTTCCAATTTTTTGGGGCATATTTGTTGCAATTTTTTTTTTCCAAAATTTCAACAAACTTAAAAATAATTTAATTAGTGTCAAACCTGCCCAAGTAATACGATAAGCTTTTATTTTCATTCCTAAGCACAAGCCTATTCTGGAGTTAAATTTTGATTTTAAAAAATAACTGCCGATTCCAGTTCTTTAAAAATTTCGGAATGCAAAGAACTGCCACTTGGCTTCATTTTTCTGCCCAAAACAAAATTAACTAATCAGAGAAACGCCGGTTCCCAATTAATTCAGAAACACAAAATTTTCTTGAAAGAACCGGCAAAGAGCCTGTGATTGGAAAGGGCAGCGGATTTTTATGAAATTTTCAAAAAAAAATTGAGAGCCAAGGGTCTGGCCTATATAAAAATATCGGTTTCTTAAATTTTAGTGGGGTTTTTTTTCCACCCTCGCCGGGCAAGTGAAAATATACCCGGTATGATAACCGGGGTGCGTCGGTGGCGGATTCTAATACCCGCACAGCGCTGGCGAGACAACAAACAAAACAGGCAGTGTAGAAAGGGAGTTTTAGTACTCTTGTGGAAAGTCTCTTTTGTATTTGTTTGCAGCGGATTTGGTTGCACTTGGCGAGATGAACGCTACTCTCAATGCTATGCCACAATTCCCATCATCGTCTTTGTTTTGTTGTGCACGTGCAGCAGGAGTAGTTTTGGATCGTCATCGAATCGATCCATCCGTCCATCAATCGATCATCATTTTCGCCGCACGACCGCCTGCCGATTTGTCAGCAAACAAGCTCTGAGTAATCGAACTCACTCCCAGAAACAAGCTCTCAATCCAACTCCAATTTCGTCCGGATTCGCTCAAGAATTGTCGATTCAGGCTCCTTCCACAGAATGTTCTTGTTCTTGTTCTTTGTTGTTTTTGCAGTATTTTGAGCAGCACAACTTTCTTGTAGATTTTGTGACAATTTTTGTGGGATTTTCAAGATTGTTTTTGGACTATCTAGAACTTTTTCTTTGCTGCTGCTGTTGTAAGCAGCTTTGTCAGGGAGTGCCCTGTTGTGCGGTTTCATTGAGAAAGATCTCTTTCGAATGAGCAGCAGTAGTAGTTGAGAGAGGAATTTTGTCGTCGACGATGCTGTTTTCAGACAGTAAACTAGTGTGGGATCCAAGTTCATAAAATGCTTCGATGATGTTTTCAAAGTTTTTCCGCTTCTTTGCTTTCACTGGATTTGCGCCGAAGACTTTGTGAATCGGATGATTCCATGACTGCGCTAGAGGCAGTTTCTTGTTCAGCAACAAACATGACGGCGAGGATTGTAATGAATGACGGAGGTCCATTCTTTCTGGATGCATGGAAAGATGTACCACACGACGTTAACGGAAACGTCATGTCGCCGGGTACTCGTGCTCCCAAAAATTCCTTGGTCAAGCAAGAGGATCGTGCAGCATTGGAGGAGGCGATGATGGACTCGGGTGAGCGCAGGCTGAATCAGCTTGGCTACAAGCAGGAGCTTCGCCGGGAAATGGTAAAAGTCGCCCACTTCACATGCATTCATTCATCAGCAGTTTGAATGTTGTCTCCAAGCTTCAATTCTTTGTGCAGCGGACTAGTATTCTCTGCAATGCAAAAAAACACTATTCTCTGCAATGAAAAGAATCTCGCTTGTTTGTTTTGTGAACCTTGGAGCAGCTCCAGCGATGTTCAGTATTCTACCCTGCAAAAAATATTTCTCAGATCCAAGTTTAGTCATTCACTTTTTTCTAACCCCACCCAGAAAACTAAAACTGGGACTGCAAATACGTGGGAGACTACTAATAGCAACTCACCTGGACGAAGCGTTAGGACTAGTGAAAAGCGGGGAGCAGCAGTCGGAAGCAAACTGTGCAAAAATGCAGGGTGAAAACGATTTTGCTGAGCCAAACCAGCACGCTTTGCCTTTTCTTCATTCAATGATTTTAATTTCCAGGATCACATACTGAGCACCGCTGGAGATGCTCTGACAATTGAAGACGCTGAAGAAATTCTGTTGGTTCCCTGCATGCAATCTAAGGTGGTGAAGGATTTTGCTGATTTTCTGCATATGAAGTAGTAATTTGTGGCTGATGCATTGTGGTGCTGGTGTCTGTGCAGACATTGTTCAAATGCTTGGCCATCACATTTTCTACTGTGACACTGTTCACCGGCATAGTGCCCTTGTATGGAAGCAGCCTGATGTATGCAGGGCCAGTGGGAGTGGTGTGGGGTTGGGTTATTGTCACATTCTTTACCTGGTTTGTGGGCTTTGCCATGGCAGAGATTTGTTCCTCGTTTCCTGTAAGTTTCTTGCACAATTTAGTGGCCTGATTCAGTTATTGTATTGTTATCACTGCCATCCTCTGGATAACTGCATCTTGTCTGCCTCCAGTAGCATCAGACACTGCTGTGTGGAGTACTTTGTTTCTTTCATCCTTTTCAAGTTTATGTAAGAGTGTGCAACTATGGCTCTGATCCTTCCTCCCCATTGCTTCCTTCAGTGATTGGACAGTGGTTCTCTTACGATTTGTGTTTTTGTAGAAACTATCCAGGAAGCATTGAACTTGTGTTGTCAATGTCCAGTTGTTAGCTAGATTTCATGATAATTCTCAATGTGATGAGGCTGATTGGAGATGGCAGACAACAGGATCTCTGTACTTCTCAGCAGCTCATTTGGCTGGGCCTCAATGGGGGCCGTTAGCATCATGGCTTTGTGCATGGCTGGAAGTCATTGGTCTAATTGCTGGCATTGGCACTCAGGTATTTCCAAAGCTAGTGCACTGATCCTTGTGCATGGCCTGAATGAATGAGATGACCAAGAGAAAAACATGTAATATCTGCATGTATGAAATGGTGGGTTTTGGTGTACACAAAATGATACGACTGTCATCTATGCAAGTCTCTGCACTCTTTTGTTTGTACTGGGTAGTTGTGTGAAGACCTAGGTCATGCTAATATGAGGGAGACTGCAAAGTTACAATCTAAGGAATGCTTGGGCGAATTGAGCTCTATTGCAGAAATGTAGTTGCTGGTTGGGATATAAACTAGATGAATTCACACCAACACTCAAAACAAAATGTTCAGGTTCTTCACCAGAAACAGATTTGCAGATTGAATCCTTTACTGATACGTGATGCTTTTTGGTTTAATGTTGCCAGGCATATGCAGGAACAGAGACATTGCAAAACATTATTTTGCTTTGCACAGGTACCAATAAGCATGGTGGTTACTTTGCTCCACCTGGAGTGTTTCTTACAATCTATATTGCGCTCTGCCTCATATGGGCAGTGCTGAACACATTTGCACTGAATGTCATAGCAGTCATTGATATGGTATCTATTTACTGGCAGGTAAAGTATCCAACTTCTTACATTGATCTTTTCTTCTTTGATACATTTCTTTTGAACACCATCAGATATGCTTTTAGAATATTTGACTCCTCTTGTGCATTTGAGAGGTAGAAACCTCATCAAGAGAAGGTTTATGGGAGGGAGCAGTTATTTGTAGTCTTGAGAGATGATTTGATGAAACCCTTTGCTATGCACTTTCATAAGAGCTCAGCTTTTGCTCACTCAACAATTGATGTTGGTTGGAACACTTTAAGAGACCATCTTGTTTCTCTGGGGGAAGACTGCGTCACAACTCCTTATTATCCCCTGTCATTGTCTCTCTTTTATGTGTGAATGTTGGAATCTTGCTGCCAGATGGTAGGAGGTGCAGTCATGGTAATATTGCTGCCAGTGGTTGCAAAGACAACACAGCCTGCTTCTTATGTCTTCACACATTTTGAGATAGGAGAGGCAACCACAGGTATCAAGAGTGGAGTATATGCTGTACTTCTGTCCTGGTTAGTTAGCCAATATTCTCTTTATGGATATGATGCTGCAGCATATCTGACAGAGGAGACCAAAAGTGCTGATATCAATGGCCCAATTGCAATTCTTTCAAGCATTGCTCTCGTTTCTGTGTTTGGGTGGGGTGTTATCCTGGCTCTCACGTTCACTATCCAGGTAATTGGTTCATAGTTGGGTGCAGCTCTCTTATAAAGACCTCAAGATTACCATTTGTGTATCTGGTGCTTCCTCCTCAAGAGGCTCACCTGAATATACCTGTCCAAGTATATGAACTGGAGCTCAAGTTTGTTTGTGAAATAACAGAAAATCAGACCAGGTTTTGCCATCTGTTACTACCTAAGAGTGTGTTTGAAAAGAAAGAGGGTCAAACAATGTCAGCTTGAATTAGCACTGGCAGAACCAATAATTGACCTGCATGTTCTGGTTGTGGGCTTCAGAATCCAAGTTATCTCTATAATCCAAGCAATGAGACAGCAGGCAGATTTGTTCCAGCACAGATTTTGTATGATGTGTTCCATGGGCGCTACCACAATGCCACAGGTGCCATTGTGTTGTTGTGTGTGATTTGGGGATCCTTTTTCTTTGGTGGCCTTTCCATAACCACAAGTGCAGCTCGAGTTGTAAGTTCATCTACAAACTTTTTCAAATTTAGGTCAAAACTTACATTAAAAATATTATATCATTTTGAATCTGATTTTTTTAAAAACAAAACCCTCACCAAGTTCACATCAACAAAGCCCCATGTAAAGATTACAAAAACATAAGTTTTTTGAAAAACAAACAAAATTTGTTATTTCATATGAACTTATATAAACATTTACAATTCAAAAGTCCATGACACCCTACTGCTAGGTGAATATGAAGTGCAATCTAGTTGTTATCTTCATCTCACCAAGTCTGGAAGTGAATCAGCCTTGAAAACATAATGCAGAAGACGCTGTTTCTTTGCCATTTTCTGTCCTGGTCTGAACAGCAAAAAAAAATTAGAGGACCTGTTTCTGAACACCGCAAAGCTTTAATAGCAAACTTTACTTGTGCAAGCATCATGACAAGGTTGACAGTGTGGGCTTGTTCTAATTGTGGTGCTGCAGGTGTATGCTCTCTCACGTGATGGGGGGACACCATACTCAAGAGTGTGGCGCAAAGTTCACCCCAAGTATAAGGTGCCAGTGAATGCAGTCTGGATCTCTGCTGGTTTTGCAATCCTTCTGGGTTTCCCCATCCTTAGGGTCAGTGTTGTCTTCACTACCATAGCATCAATCTGCACAATTGGATGGGTAGGTGGATATGCTGTGCCAATATTTTTCAGGATGATTCTTGTAAATGAGGAGTTCCTTCCAGGTCCTTTTTACATGGGGAAAGCAAGCCGTTGGGTTTGTGTAGTTGCATTCCTTTGGATCTGTTACACATGTGCCATATTCCTACTTCCAACAGTATACCCTATCGAATTCAGCACATTCAACTATGCCCCAGTCACTCTAGCAATAGTTTTAGGTGCTGTAATGGGCTGGTGGGTCATAGATGCTAGACATTGGTTCAAAGGTCCTGTTCAAGAAATCTTTGTCCAAGTTCCTGGTAAGGAATCCCTTCCTCAATAAATCTTGATTTGCACAAGCACTGTTTTGATCTATTCTTCCTATTTTTTTGAACAATAGTAGGGTATGAAATTGATAAACCAGTTTTGTCATCTGTTATGTATGGTTATGGACTGATCATCAAAATGGCAACATTATTGCTCAAGTGTGATTTATAATCTTGGAAGCTGCTTTCTTTCTCTGCCACAGAATCCTTCTTGACAAATTTTCCTCACATGTGATTGTTAACAAGAGACTTTTGGGGGCATTCCTTGTAAGGAAAAAGAGTGGAAACTTGAGGCAAATTGAAGTTGAATTTACAAAACATAGAGAAAGTTCTCCAAGGGAATCGTGGGAATAAATTTTCAATGTTTTATTCAAATTTTCCCATTTGTGAATCAGAGGGATCATTGTATTTGCCCATTGTCAAACAAACCATTTCATGTTTGCAAGTTCAAGTTCTTGATGGTCCCACAGGGAATCATGTTTAGGATTCTTGCGATTTGTTCTAGTTTTTTGTGATTTGGCTTCAAAGTGCTGCTTTTGTCCTCACACAATCCTTCTTTGCTTTACTGGCTGTCGGCAATTTTGTAGATTGCTGTTGCTACCAGATCTACAATGGTCGCTGCTAGATTGGAGTTTTTGTGAAATCTCCTTTGAAATCCTGGCTGTAGTTTGTCCACAGGTTGGATCATGCGAGATTTATTGCAGTCGAGAAATCCGGGAAGTGCGCGCCATAGACTCGAGAGGATTCTCGACATCCAGAATTTCAAGCCCCTAAACAGATTAGGGTTTGATGTTTGCTGTGAGAGTCAAAAGAGCGCATTGCTCACCATGCACGAAAACAAATCTGCAACAAGGCCCGGAGCAGCAGCTCCTCTGTCGTCGTGAACAAGTTTCTTGCAGATGATCAAAGAAGGGTCCCACCGCCCGCGCACGTCGAAAACCCCGTGACAGTCCGAAGACTCCGACACGTGCAACACATCTTTCTACGCAAACACAACGCTCACGTGATTTTCATATACTCATATACTTTCACTCTTTGTGATGATCTCTTCTCTGAGCATCGCACTAGCTTCGATCTAGCTTGACTTTGCAGCTCTCGCTCGGCTCTTCCTTTTGCAGCAAAATCTGAGCGATTTTGTATGTTGTTTATATACTGTCTTCTTCCGGAGCGACAACAGCCGCGTAGTTCTGTAGAAGTTGGACCGCAATTCTCTGAGCTGCATCATATCTTCCCAAGCGTTTAGGGTTTGAAACCCATATACATATATATATAAATATCTTCACGGATTGTGCTGAACATGTCCAGCTCGGACGCACATTTCGTCGTAAAGGATAGTACCGAGTCCGATAAGTCACAGACAAACCCACGTAACTCTCTCACAGCTGGATTCATCAGTATGAGCACTCCACGGCAAAGTTTCTCGGCAAGCAAGCGCAAAAACGTCGACATCCCATGCAACAAAAAGAAGTTGACTGTTGTTCAACCCATCAGCAACTATCTCATGACTCCACACAGAGAGAGAGAGAGAGAGAGAGAGAGAGAGAGAGTTCTTGGATCTCGACTGGGATTTTGCGGCGATGGATCACGCACAGGGTTAATCCTGAGCTGCACGCAAACACCCGTCAGAGAGTTTCAAAATTCTGTGCAATTGCACGAGGTGGGCATGCATCATCTTCTCCATGAATTCTGCCTGGCTGCATCGGGTGCTATATGTTTAGACTGCTCAACATTCAACAGCTTAAAGACTGGTGATCATCAATTGAAGTTAGATGGCCACTGCATCCAGCTCGCGACGTCCTTCTTGCAGTGCAGAAATATTTCTAAGACACAGATCTGTCTGCAGAACTCCTCCTGGACTACCCATAGTTTTCCTTGAGGTGGTTCCTTTGTCTCTTCTGTTGCAAGATCTGAAATTACATTCTCAGACTGCTGATCATCTTCTAACTTCTCGTATGACTCCAGTGCTCTAGAATTGTGTTGCAGGATAACTTAGCTCTAGATCTCAATACTGCTGCTCAACAAAAATGGCTTCAGTAGCTTCCAGCAGCTCTAAGCCGTCAGCAGACATTCTCACCCAGCTCTCGAATGTGCTACCAACGAGCACGTTCCTAGCTCTCCAGATGCTAGCACCGCTGGCCACAAACAACGGGATATGCGGAGCTACGGAGAGGTCCATGACGGGGATCACTCTACTCGTTCTGAGCGCCTTCTGCTGCCTCTCCTGCTTCACAGACAGCTACAGAGCGGAGAACGGCACGGTCTACTGCGGAGTGGTGACGAGCAGGGGCCTTTGGAACCCTAATCTAAAGCACGCCATCACCGCCGGAGGCGGCCAGCTCGCGGGAGTCTCAGGCTCGACTTACACGGGCGGCGGAACCAAGTACCAACTGGAGTTTGCGGACGTAGTGAACGCGACTCTGTCCGTCATTGCGTTGGCCATCGCCTCTCTCTTTACAGCACCCGTCAGCACTTGCTTCTGGCCGAAGCTTTCCGACTCCATCTCCAAGACGGTTCCGTTACTCGCCGGCATGGTAGTCAGCGGTTTCTGCGCTTTCGGAACTTCCACGAGGCATGGCATTGGGTTCATGATCGCGCATCATGCTCATCCTCAGTCCGAAAACTCTGCTGATCAATCCGCCGACCCATCACGCCATTCTGTCTCCTGCATCATTGCAAAATGATCAGCACGCACACATGCAGATCGACACATTGATGAAAGTGTGATCAATCAATTATAGAGAGACTTACTTCATGAGAGCTTGCTTCATCACATGAATCAAGAGCCTCGCCAAAACCTTGATCATCACATGTACATGTATGGAAAGAACATGTTTTTATCATGTAACAAGAACATGATCACCAATTGATCATTTGGAAAGTTGAAAAATTGGAAACAAGCTTTGATGTGGGATCATCAGACCGTTGTGTTTGTGGGCATTGAAAGTTCTCCATGCAAAATTTTGATGATCATAAGCATCATCTATGAGCAATTCCTGACAACATGATCCATAAGGATTCAGATCATATCAAGATTTGCGCAAGCATTTGTTGCTGTGAGTTATGCAAAGTTAGATCAAACCTCACTGTAACAATGATACAGAATTCAATATTGTTGTTGAAAACCTCAATCTTGATTTTGCTACAAAAGGCTCAAGAAAACACTTACTATTAATGAGATAAAAACTCACACTTTTACAAAGAAATTCCAAATTTCATGCACATGTAATTGGGTGAAGAATTCAGTACAACTAGCCCGTCAAAATGTCAAGCTTTCCTTTGATCTTCAAACAAAACTTCTGTGCTAAGTAGTACGGACTAAATTTCAAAATAGATATGGAATTTCAGAAGCTTCAATATTGTAAACTTCTCAAAAATGTCAAGCTTTGACAGTGCTGTGATTTTCAAACAAGTTTTTGGGGTATGTAATAGAGGACAATTTCCAAATCCTCAGTATGAAATTTCAAAGAATTCTTCAACATGAAAGGTAGTTTTTTCATACATCTAGGACACACTGTCAAACTAACTAGTGCAAAAAATGCTATAGACATCATGAAGAAGGTGTGTAGAGCTTCTACACTGCATGCACCTTTTGGCATATCAAATACATACAACAATTTACAATATTGTGGAAATTGCAGAAGGGAATCCTGCATGCATGTGATAATTAAACCACTGGAAATTTAGAATTTGTTTTATACTCAGATTTTTCCAATACTAGGGGTTTTGGATTCATGCTTGAAACTATACATGGATTTTGATTTTCGTCAGTGAAAATCAATTTATTATTCTGCTGCAAGGAAATTGCATTTTGCAGTAAAAAATGGTTCTTTTTCTTTCTGGTGTTCAAATCATATGACCCTCTCAAAGCTCTTTGAATTCTTCTCATGGATTGCCATCTCTCCTCCCCCGTGCTGTGATGGGTGTTTTCTCTATTTTTCTTTTGGGGTCTCCAGAGTGCAGTTGCAAGCATTGTTTGTAAAGCTCATGATCTTTGTGTTTATACTGGGTGCATGAGAATAGAGCACTCTTCAATTCTACATCTTCCAGACATCTCATAATACAAATACTTAAAGAAAAGAAATCAGAAATTGTGCAAATCTTATGCTTGATGGAGCTGCACCCTGCTGGATGGAGGTCTTGTTCTGTTGCAATGTAATCTGAAGAGTTTTTGGTTCAGAACTGGCCATTATTGAAATGACCTTGTGTTTCTAGTTGGTACATGAGAAGAGAGCAGCACTCATAAATTGATTTTCCATCACCATCATCATCATCATCATCCAGTGCTACTCTCATGTATGAAATTGTGGAAATTGTGGAAGAAAGTATGCAACTTGTATGTTGATGGACCTGCCTGCCTGCCTGCTGGAGGTGTTTTTCTGTTGCACTACTGTTTGTTTTCTTTGATCTTCAGAGTAGATTTCTGTTCATTTAGGTTCTCAGTTTTGCGGCAATTTAATTTGCTTCTCAGAGTCTTCGTGTCTTGGTTTGTGATGCTTTCTTCTTCTCTTCAGATCCTGTGTTTTGCTCTGCTCTGGACGCTAATCTGCACTTTTTTTGGTAACAAGGAAGCTGGAAAGGGGGATTGAAAAAGCAAAGAAGTGTACCAAAAACAAAATCAGGTGCGAAGTGCACAAAGAGTTCTAAGCGGGATCCTAAATTTGCTGCATGAACTCTGGCTCCTTCATCTTCCTCTGGATGATCACCAGTCCACCAACTTGACAAAATTGAAAACAAAAAACCCTGGCTTGGGATGGGAAGCAAGAGCAAGAGCAGCAGCAGCAGCAGCTCTGGTTGACGCTCAAGAACTGCTTGTTGCTCTTGCTTTTGCGATCCTCCACAAGAGGACTTAGCCAAATCTGGCTACATGTCAGAGAGAAAAGTAGAAATTTATTGCTATTACTGGCGAGTTGCAAGAAATTGAACCTGTAGTCTAAAAACAATGGTGATTTCAACCCTTTTTCCCGCCTCCAAAATGTGACGAATTTGGGAGGGGGGATTTTTTTCCCTAGAAAAAATCCTTTGTAAAAGTCGCAGATCCTTTTTTTTCTTTTCCTTTTTGGTTTTCCACCAACTGGCGAAACTGGTGAAATTTCGCCAGTAAAGAAAACGCTTCTGCAGCTTCCAGTTTTGTTAAGTAGGTGGATCATCCAGAAGAGGAATAGGCCAAATTTGGCTAAAGGTCAGTCGAAATGTTTTAGAATCCTACTTTATTCTGGCGACCTCATCCAGGAACTCATCCTCTAAATAAATATGGCTCTGTTTCCTCAAAATATGGCGAATGGTTTTTCATTTTTTCTATAAATAAAGACCCTTTGTACACTTCGCCACAGTGCGAAATAAAATTTATTAAAAAAAAATTACGCTGAGATTACCGCACTGTGGCCTGCGGGTTCAATCTGTTGTTGTTGGGGTGGTTGGTGCAGAGTCCAAACCCTTCTGAGAGAGGAGGGGATTTGGTGAACAGTGCGGATTCTGGAAGGAGCTTCGGCATGGCGACGATGGCAGTCCCTATGCACACATGCTCCGCCGCGGCTTCTACAGTATTAGGTTCATTGTGTAATACTCCTCCTGTTGTTTGCAGTATTTCTGCCTGCTCCTCCACCTCCTCATCATCACTCGGATACAAGAAGAGCGTTTCCGGGTTTTCTTTTTCCCTAGGGTTTGTCTCGCAACCTCTTGGCATTTCTAAAGTATCATCATCCCGGATCCGGGATTCTTTCCCGCGAGTTTTGGCTCGTGCACCTGGAGCAAAGGAACGCGACAAATCGTCGTCACAGCAGAGGGAAGCGGCAGCGGCGGCAAAAGAAGAAGCAGCAGCAGCAGTACAAGGGGATGTTTATGACGACGAAGAAGAAGAAGAAGTCGAGATTTCTTGGATACAAGAAAAGGTGGAAGATGTGGTGCTGGTGACGAGCCAAGCAATGGAAAGAGTTCCAGGACCGCGAGTAGGAGATGGTCAGTTGCCGTGGCTGGTCGCAGTGCCATTAGGTTATCTTGGTATCACATTTGTTATCGCAGTTGTGAGAAGCTGGAGGAAGTTCAACTCTTCAAAGGAAAGACGCAAACGTCAGGTCACAAAACTTCTCTGCTTGCTCGCCCTGATGGTTCTTCCTCTCCATTTCTGCGGTGTTTATGGACAAATCTTGTCTGACAGTAGTGTCTCATCTGAGCATTGCAATTCTGCAGTTGTGGTACAAGGGAAAAAAATTCCATCTTCTTGCAAGTTCCTGTTTGTAGCTTCACTTCAATCTACAGCATGCAGAATATCCAAAAACATCTTGTGAGTTGAATTGTCCGTCTAAAGGCTTCTCTTGTAATTTCTTGGATCTAGCTGTGAGACAAAGTCATCAAGGTTTATCCTGTGACATTTTTGACAAACGCTCCCAACCAGAGTATGCAGGTATTAAAATGATTAGAATGCCTCATGTTCATTCCAATATCTCAATGACTGCAAAGCTGGGGGTTATAAATAGTCAATGTTACAGGTTCTGTAGACTTTGTAGTTGTAAGAAGTTTTTTGTCTTCCAGATGGTCAGTCTTATTGTCTTTCTGAAGGCAAAAGGCTACCCTTTAAAAGTTCTTCTAAAGAGAACTAGAGGGTTGCTTCTTAAAGAAAAATTCCTGTTTGGAATTTC
>Ga0116231_10004973_pt1 | contig 26586 bp, 21 predicted proteins | sample S1TSphgellanicum_2_FD_89695 | JGI IMG/M metagenome (GOLD analysis project Ga0116231, IMG submission 89695) | Host-associated microbial communities from peat moss isolated from Minnesota, USA - S1T2_Fd - Sphagnum magellanicum MG | ecosystem: Host-associated > Plants > Peat moss > Unclassified... | reverse complement strand
TTATTAAATTTTATTTTATGTTATTTTAATTTAATTTTTATTAATTTTTTTTTAATAAAATTTATGTATAGAGGGGGGTGGGTGAGTGTGGGTGAAAGGAGGCCCAAAGACAAGGTGAATATATGGATTTCTCTAATGTCTTATAAGTATTCCACCCTATTACCGTGGCCTCTCCTACACTAATTACATACTATTTGTCGAAATTTGGAAATCTTCAAAAATTGGTTTTCTCAAAGAACAAAATATTATGAAGGTAAATAAGGAATATTCCCTTCTCAACATGGAAATCTTCAGTTGTTTAAGCTGCTCCTATACTAGGGTCTTAAAAACACGAAGGAAAAAAAAAAACGGACAAAAAAAGAGCTCCTTTGTTTAAAGAACTTAAACAAGGATTTGGAAGACAAGGGATAAGATTCAATGACAAGGCTGAGATGGATGATGTGATCCAAAACCCAACTGTGCATCATCAATTGGAGACTTGTCCACAAGTTTCCAAAAGTTGAGCTTGATAACCTATCATGTTAACCCTCCTACTTCCATCTCACACTACCTCTATGTGTATAAATGGGTAATAAGTTGGTGAGATAGGTGGTGAGTCGTAGACAATCCAGTTTTCAAATAGCAATAAAACACACACAACTTAACCTAACAAAAACTATGCAAACCCAAAATGAAAATCATTCTATTCTATTCCATTCTAGTCATCTAATCTAATTTGTTAATGTTAACGGAACCAAAATCTCCATGCAAAAAATCTATGGCAATACTAGATCAATGGGTTCAATAGTTCATGGTTTGTATGTAGATTAATTTGTAGTACGTAATTACAAGTCAAAATATAGTTGTCTTTTGTCGACTCTTACTCCGCCTTCACAAGTTTCTCAAAAAAAAGCCAAGTCAATAACCAGCTGCATGTCAATCCTAACTCAACTGCAAAAGAGGTAAGTCTTTTTTCTTTTCTTTTTGTTTCCCTCCATCTTGACACTAATTAAGAAGAAATGGCTACCTATATTATTATTATTATTATTACTAATGCAGTGGGCAGTTAGCGTTATCGACAAATTTTGTTTTAAAAAAAAAAATGCCAAATTCTATATACAGATTATTTTTAGTTGCCATCTTTATTCTTCCATTTTTGGACGCTCCCATCTTTTTTCCTCAAGTTCACTTTCTTAGCTTTGCGGCAACGCTTTGCAACCGTCTCCATGAGGCCCTCATGTAAACCCATTTGCTCAACAGTAGTGATCAATTTTGCAGATGCAGCTTCAGGAATGTGTTTGCGGGGTGGTTTCTTCATTGAGCCAACACCAAGCAGCTGGTAGCGTCCATCTGGTCTCATTTCCCAGGCTCGCCTCTGATCACACAAGCATGCATCCATAGTTTCCTGCAAAAATGTGAAATTGAACTTAAAGAGCAGATCCACCCACTCGTAACCAGGGTTGGTAAAAAAAACAGCACCAAACCCCATGTCAAGTATCAAGCTGGGTATCACAGCTGATGATTGCAATGATCAAAAAATGAAACACCTTGTACCAGCCTCAGGCACAGATCTCAAATCACAGAAGGGCCTGTACTCAAGCATAACACATAACCATGGTTCTCAATTGTTTCCTCTTACCTGTATCTCCTGTTTTGACGATTCATCCTCAATAGGGGTCACAACCTCAACCCGTCTTGTAAGGTTCCGAGTCATCCAATCAGCAGAACCCATATAATACTCCACCTTTCCTCCTGTTTTTTTCAGCACAATTCATGGGGTGTGTGTTTAGTCCAGCTGCAAAAAAGATCAGAGGACGAGGGGCCTGTGAAAGCTCGCTGCTCCATAATGTTCTTTCAGCTGGAGCTCTTATTTAAAGCTTCATAAGAGCATTCATAAGAACATTCACAAATTCCAAAAAACAAAGAAGTTGCTCATACTTTTTAACAGGACTATTTGTAGGTAAATTTTCATATTCATACAAATGTGTAAAAAGAAAGGTTCTTACTGTTTTCAAATCGGAAGATGCGGTGGTGCTCTAAAAACCGTCCCACGATGCTCACTACCCTTATATTTTCACTGCATTCATTCCCACCGCCAGATGCAACACTTCACACAGTTCATACATTTGTACACACAAATCCCAAGTGGGCATCACAACCGCAAAACCCATCTTGCCACAACTTCAAAACCCAATCTTGTCACAAGCTTAAAACCCCGTCTTGTAAGGCTCATTCATCATTGGCACCATGGACACATACTTACCTAACATTTGGTACCCCTGGTCGTATACGACAGATGCCCCGCACTATGCAATCGACAATCACACCTGCCATTGAAGCTTCATACAATTTTTCTACCATGACCTGCAGAGGGATGATCATACAAAAGTTTCATTTAGTAGAAAAAATGTCAGAACATTGAAAGACCTTGGATGCCTCTCACTCTCTCCCTTTGATCCATAAACCATGTAAACCTGCTCTCACTCACTGCCTCCGAGGTTACGTCTAGTTCCAAAAACAAGGAAAAAGATTCAAAATCACCACCAACTAACCAACAACATATCTTTCATAAGAACAGAGAAATCTCCATTTTTCATGATGAAGAAAAATCACAGCAAGGTTAATACTGAAAATCACCACCAACTAACAAAAAGCATGCACAATTTTTTTGCACTAGAATTCGTTGATTATGAGCATCATCATGAAAATGAGAGAGGAAAAATAAAAGAAAACCAACATGATCATCCAACCCATTGCATTTGACAACAATGCTTGCAGGATGTCCTGCCCGAGCATTTGCAATCTCCCTGTGTCACAGAAGAAAAAACAAAGGAAAATGTTCAGAGAAAATGTTCAGTTGGATTGGATCTGATGACCAACCAACTACCTGAGCACAACCCTCTTCAGCTCTCAAATCTACCCCAAAGGTTGTATGCATTGCATTGCATTGCGTTGCATTGCATTGTGTTGTGTGTTGATAATAATTCCTATCGCGTTTTCTTGCTTGCTTCATACCCTCTATTCCCACCGATTGGATTTGCACTTGATTCCTAGTCAAAAGCAATGTTGTACATAATAGCAACTTCAAGTATTCTTAATTGTATTCAGTGTCAATTTTTTTTGTGGTGAATTTTTGCATTTTTTTGAACTGGAAAATATGAGTTTGATGCCTACAAAGGATTTTTGTGCAAAAAATTTGGCTCTAATTTGCCAGCTTTTGAAAGAAGAAAGAATTTTAGATCGCCAGATTTCTACAACAGGTAGCCAAAATATATTAAAAAAGGATTCTTAATTTTTTTTTCTACTTTCACATCTAGTCTATAGCCAAATTTGGCTAAATCCTCTCATGGATGATCACGAGCTTGGTGACGAATACGAACTCCTTGGCTAAATATGGCAACATGTGACTTTTTTTTTCCTCAAAATATGACAACTTTTGCATTCTTTTTTCCAAAAAGAAAAGCCATTAGGGTTTAGGGTTTACAATTTGCACTGGGCAAACAATGGGTTTTTACAAGAAGAAATTTTGCACCTTTCAATCAGACGAACAAACTCACACCGCATTGTGCCAGGAGCTACCAACAACTTCCGGTATGCAACCTGCCATCATGCCACCCAATAGCAGAAAGGAATCATGACTCTCTCTCTCTCTCTCTCTCTCTCTCTCTCTCTCTCTCTCTCTACTTTATAGTGGTGATCTATGTACATTATATTATTTATTTATTATAAAAAAAAGAAAATATTTTTGCCAAGTAAACCTAGTGCTGTGCTGCACTACATTACTAATTATTTAATTATTTGATTATTAAATAAATATTTAGTAGCTCAGAATTGCTCACTCACTCACCTGCCGATGGTAGCCGGTGAGGTACTTGAAAAGATCAGTCACATCCATTCCCAAATCAGGATTGCAACTACCAATAATTGCACCAAACCACAAGTTATAGAAAATGATTTTTGAAAAGAAAAAGAACAAGAATTTAAAAATAAGGAAAAATCATTTAAATTTAATAAATAAATAAATAAATACCTATATGTATATACAACAACCACAATCCATACTCATCTTCTGTGGCACAAGACTTTGAATGATCATTTTTATTTTTTATTATTATTATTATTATATTATTTGGGGTGAGTAAAATGCTCAAGTACCTGAGAAGACCAAAATCTGAATACACAGAGGCAGTTCGTGGATTATAGTTTCCTGTGCCTAGATGGACATATGTGCGGAGACCATTCTCCTCCTGTGTATCCATCCATCCATCCACCCACCCACCCATCCACCATGCAAAATTTCCACATACTTTACTTGAGGATGAATCACAAATTCCAAGTTGTTTTTTTTTGTTGCAAAAAAAATTTTGCCAAATTTAAGTTTATTTTATTTTCTGGGAGGAATATTTCATCACATTTTGACAAAGTTCTTAGTTTGGGGGCAGTTTTTTGGGTCAGTTTTCTAGAAGCATGTCACTGCTGGTTAATGCTAATTTTTTCTTGGGCTGGTTGTTCATCATTTTACATTGGAAAATTGAAAATAAATAAATAAATAAATAAATTTATAATTATTATTTTCTTTTTTAAAAATCAACTCTGCATGTGTATTGAGTGAGAACAGGAAGCTGACCTGACGTACTACCATGATGCATTTACAATGGGTTTTGAGGCCCACTAATCCATAAGCCACGTTGCAACCCGCATCCTGTAAGCAACACAAAAAAGCCAAACAAAACAAAATTTCAGTGTCAAAACTTTCCCTTCTTCACTGAACTGTTGTTGTATACTGAACCTCCAACTAATGTTTGGCACAAAATCATTAATTGGCAAAAGGTTTTAGCCAAAAAAAAGAGATTTTTTTTATTGACACTTGTCAAATTTTTGTTTGAGAATTGAAAACCCATTTGGGTTATATACATGCACATCACAAGATGTAAATTTTGCATACTTATTCCTCAACTCTTGAAATTGCGGGAGTAGCAAATTGCATGATCAGTGTGTATCATGATGAATTCATCATGTCCTCCTATAGCCGGAGATGCATCTCATGCATCTCGCACAAAGAATATTTGTTTGAGATTTCTGCTAAGTTCAAGAAGATGAAATGAAATCACAAGGATGATCTCATGGTGTTAAACATTTTATTTTACCTCCAGCATCTGTGCAAAACCCATGTTGCGAACTTCATCAAATCGAGCTTTCACCTCCACAAGTACTGCCACCTGCCAATGATTTTAAAAACAAAAAAAGGAAAACATCATGTTGTCACTCATGAACTGCAAATGAGGTTTTTTGAGTTGCTACATCTGTCTGCGAAAACCCTTGCAATTTGGTAACAACAACAATGACAACGACATCACAATATTTGTGGGAAAGAAACAAAAAAGACCCAATCAAAATCTTTGCAAATGAGAGAGCTGCCCAAAAGAAGATTTCTCAACACACACCTGCTTTCCAGATTCGGCTGCTTTCACAAGTGCAGAAATCACAGGGCTGTCATTGTTGGTGCGGTACAGAGTTGCTTTTATAGCTGCCACCTGATGAAGAAGAAGAAGAAGAAGAAGAAAGAAAGCCAAAAAAAAGAAAATGCTGTCATTTTTTCCAAGATTGGTCATGTGTCTTGTAGAAATCTATGTTCTCGGGCTTTCCAGATTACTTCAGCTGTTTTTCACCTAAGCAAGAAATCACAGGGCAGTGGAGGTTTGTCGTCAAAGACATGTAAGTACCCGAGGATCATTTGATGCAGCCTCCACAAAATGTTGAGTACTAGTCACAAAGCTGTGGTAAGGATGCTGAACAAGAATGTCGCCTTTTCTTATAACGTCAAAAATGTCTACCTGCTCTCATCATCACCCAAGACAACCAGAAAATTTGGAGATCTTGATTAATTAAGATGTGAACCACATAGGATTGCCACATTATTTTCATCACTAAATAATTTTCCAAATACTCTACCAAGCCACAATCAAATTTTTATGATTCTGAAAACTGCCACCTTGTGGGTGTACACCATAGTACCATGCATTTATAGTTAACCATAGCTTAGAACTTGCTGTAAAGCAAAAGCTCCAAAACACAAGATCAGATTCTTTTTTTGCTACCAATTGTTGGAAAGGAAAAGGAGCTTGCTTGCATGATGCATCATCACATTTGAATCTTATATGAGTAAGTACAGAGAGATTCAAACCCAGACTGTGGACACGAGAACTTTTTTTTCAAGTGTTGGGTGCTCACCGACCCTTGCAATCGTGGATGTGTCTTTGGAGACCAGGGAGTGAATATGAGTGGTGAGTCAACTCCAAGCTTGACAGGCAAAGAATCTAAATCTGCAATTCCCACTTGATGAATGATGGTAGTGTAAGAATGGGATGTAAGAGCAGCAGAAAGTCTATTGATGTGTTAAGAGCAGCTCATGAGAATCAGAAGAAAAGAAATCGAGGATCAAGTTTCCATTTCTTCTACAAGCTTGATTTTTTTGCTACTTTAGTCCCAGCCTGTTGAGAATGAACGGCAGTTTAATGCAAAGAGGAACTAACCTCCAAGTGCCATTTGGCCACAAACAGTGTACACATCATCTTTGTTGCTCAAGCCAAGCTCATTTGATAATCGTTGGATAACGTCTTGTGGCATTTCACAGTCAACTTCAAGGCGTACAAATGGGGCAAACCGCAACTCTCTCATCTGCTTGAGAGCATTTATATTTTCCAACAGGAAAAAAAAAACCATTACAGTTGATCCCAGCCAGCAGAGGGAAAGAACGAAAGAACTGTCAAGTTCATGGCACTATCACACTAGCAGATTTTCTATAACAAAAGAAGAACAGAAGAAAAAGTTGAATGTGAATTCTGCAAAATATTCCCACTAGGAAAAAGTTGGGAGTTGCAAAAAAGCAACCTCATCTGTGATCATCTCAAGAAGGTCTTCAGCTTCCTCCTCATTTCTCGCCACATCTGCATTCCGTGTTGTTCGAAACATGTGTGCAGATTTTATCTGCAAGCCAAAAAATCACAACAACCATTGCCACCTTTGAGAGTTCATTCAAGCAAAAATCACAACAATCATTGGCACCTTTGAGAGAGTTCATTCAAGCAAAAATCACAACACCCATTGCTGCTTTTGAGAGAGCTCATTCAAGCAAAAATCACAACACCAATTGCCACCTTTTGAGAGCTCATTCAAGCAAAAATCAAAACAACCATTGCTGCCTTGCTCAAGAGTTCCTTCTTTTAACAAGCACATCTTCCTCATCAATATGTCATCTAGATTGTTACATCTCTGCTGAATGCAAATGAGCGGCGTTATATGTCCCAAGATTGTTTCTTATGAATGAGTTTCAGGTTAAGGTGATCATGCCTCCATGCCACCAAAAAGGAGGTCCAAGTTGTTGGTAATGATCTGATCTACCGACACAAATGTGTTCTGCATATGCCTGCCACCACAAGCACAAACCATGCAATCCTGTCACAGATCTGAGCTCAAAGTTCTCTCAAGTGGGTACCTGAGCTCAAAGCTCTCAAACAGAGGGATTCTTGAGCTCAAAGATCTCAATGGGTACCTGAGCTCAAAGCTCTCTCAAAATGGGTAACTGATCTCAAAAACTCTCAAATGGATGGGTACTCTGAGCTCAAAGCTCTCAAATGGGTACTTCAGCTCAAAGCTCTCAATGGGTATCTGAGCTCAAAGAACTCAGTGGGTACCCAACACTGAGTGCACAGTTTGAGAATTTGTTTAACCAGCTAGACTTTATCTTCAGTTTCTATAATAAAATGTGAGAAACAATAGTTCAATCTCTTCAGCACACAACACATGATGCCTTTCAATTTGCAAGTGCAAAACCTTGTATCCTGGTGTGCACCTTGAGTCAGCAAAAAAACTCTAAAGAATTGTGGCAGACAAGTAAGTACAAGAGGCACAGGTTCAGTTTCTAACTACTACGTACTCATGGTCATTGTCGAGTGCCAAGCTCTTCCAGCGCTGCACTCCTGAGGGGATGCTCACAATGGCAAACTGAAGTGTGTCATCATAAGGATCCCTTAGCACCTGGGGCCAACAAAAGTTCATCATGAAGAATCCAAGTGAATATGGAGGGAGGGGAAGATGATGCTGGAGCAAAATTTTCAATGACACATAGAAATAATTTTTTTATAAAAGAAACCCAACATCGAAAAACCTGGAAAAACATCATCCTCTAGAAAATCCTACTAGACAAAAAATTGTTCAGCCCCACATATGGGCAGCTGAGAAAAATCATTGCAGAATGCAGAAGAGTTTTAAAACTAACTAACCACTGCAATACTCAAAGTTAAGTTGCCGATGAATGGGAAGGGATGTCCAGGGTCGACAGCCAATGGGGTCAGTATGGGCTCCAAGGATGACTTGAAGTAATGCCTGAGCTGCAATACCACCAACCATGCCAGAAGGGGTAACAAATTCCACACATCATTTCTGGTCAAAGAAATTCCTTTGGAAAACAGAGAACAGAAAAAGAAATTTACTGAAGAAAATCATCATGTAGAAATTGGCATGGAAAATTTTCAAGGATCTGCTAACCTGCTCTTTCTGATGATGATGGAGCTTCTTGTAATCGAGCAGATTCAAGCCCTCTTTCTTGAGTGCTGGCAAGAGATCTTGCATTAAGCATTCGATTTGAGTTTCTACCATTAACCTCACTTCTCTGCAAACCAAAATAAAAATAAAAATCTGAAAGTTTAAGATTTGTGAGCAGCCATCTGGACTCCACCACCCACTAAGCCATTCAGGAAATGTGCAAAACAAAATGGGTTTGGAAATTTCTTTCTTTATATTTTTTTACCTCGCCACATTCTTGAGCTGATGTTGTGGTGTCCAAGCCATGCGCCCCTGCTGAGTGATGAGATTCTCAACTCCTGCTGCTTCCTGTCTTTTGAGTGCACCCACTCGTTTGCAGAAAAACTCATCAAGATTGCGTGCTGAAATTGCAAGAAACCGTAACCGCTGCAAAAGAAAAAGCCACCACAAAGACAAAGATCAACAACATAGGTAGGTACATCTCAATGAGTGAGTGTGGCGGTGGTCACTGTTTTCTTGTCATTAGGAAAAAACCCAGTCAGTAAGTAGATAAGGAAAAGAAGTTGGAGGCGACAACAGATCCATTGTGTTTGACACCCAAAACTCCAATCATGGAAAAGATGAATGGATGTTCATTTGTTGTACCTCAAACAGAGGAGTCTGAACATCAAGTGCCATGTGAAGCACCCGCCAGTTAAATGCCAGCCAGCTGCAAAGATCATGAATGGGTCAGACAGACACACACACACACACACACAGAATAGAAAAAGAAATGGCAAGCAAGAGAAATTGTATTGTTGGATTTCGATCAGGGAACAATTGCAAGAGAAGAAGTAGTGCTGCTGTGTCAGATCAGTGCCTGAGCTCCTTGTTGTAGACGGAATCAGCAACAACAAGGTCTTTGAGGTCAATGTGTTTCACATCTGCCTCCAACCCAACTTGTTTTTGTGGCGGCATCACCACATTCTCTGGTGGTGGTGACGAAGAATCTAGTTTAGCTTTGAGATGCTCGGTAACAGTATTAGCTGCCTCCTCCTGCTGCTGCAACTTCCTGCTCTTCCCTCTTCTCTTCCTCTGCAGCACTCGAGAAGAAACCTAGAACCCAAAAAAAAAATAGTTTCATGAACAAGAAAAACCACAAAGAAGAGAGAGATGTATACACAGAGAGAGAGAGAGAGAGAGAGAGACACACACACACACACACAGACAAAGAGAGAGAGCTTGTGTGTTTCTTGTGCACTATGTTTTTGGATTTTTGCACATACCTTTTGCTTCTCGGATTTGTGCTGTTCTTCCTCCTCCTCCTCCTCCTCCTCCTGCTCCTGCTCCTGCTCCTGCAATCTCTCTGCAACAACAGTCTGCCTGCCATTTGCAACAACAGTTGTTGCTGCTGTTGCTGCTGTGGCAGCTGCTGAGCCATTGTGCATTGCTTTTCCAGCATCAGGATCATCCAGGGTATGGAAGAGAGGGGAATCAGCAGCAGCATGGTGAACTAAACCATTCAAAGCTATACTAGTGTGCTGCTGCTCCCTTCTTGGAGACCTGCTCGGCGTGGGCGTCTTTGTTGTCTGCTGCTGTGAGCAGTTACTCCTCCTGCGAAGAAGAGAATCTGAAGGAAAACCCAGTCTAGAAAAGCAGCTTCTTTGGCTTGAGCTTGAACTGGTGTTCACAGACCCTCCCCGCAGCAGCCTTGTGGTCCAGAAAACAGACTGATGTTGTTGTTGTTGGTGGTGGTGGTGGTGTTGCTGTTGTACATGTGGTACTACAACTAGCTTACAGCTCCATAGCTCTCCAGATGTGCTGCTACTACAGCTGGGTTTAGAGGAGGAGGACGGCAACCTGACGGCAGTGAGAAGAGTGTGAGGAGGAGGAGGAGGTGGCTCCCATAGCCTGGACACCAAGGAATCTGCTCCTGATCTCATGCTCTTTAGCTCCTCCCACAGAAATTCTTCCACATCAGAAAACTTGCTCTTGTTTCTTGTTGGAAGAAGGAAGTCTCAGTAACTTGCTCTTGCTTCTTGTTGGAAAGAAAGTGTTCACAGTCTAAGAAGGAAGCAACAAGCTACAGACAAGAAGAAGAAGAAGAAGAGTTGTCAGTACATTCAGCTCCTCACCAACCATCATCCCCAAAGCTCTTGAAAGTCTTGCGCTTGAAAGGTAATTGCAAATTGCGCAGCAAAACAACAACGATTCCTCAAACTAGAACTCCACAACTCGTCAAGACCCAAGACCCAAAAAACCCAAAAAAAAAACATCATCAACAAATTGCAGAGTAGACGAGAGGGGGAAGAACAAAAGGACCTTCTGATGATAACAGGCAGCTGACACTTCAAAAGCAGGCAGCAAAAAATCTGGAGATCACCAAAAACTCCAGCTGCTGGAGAAGAACTCTTCCACCGACAAAGCAAGCCCAGTTCTCCTCCTTCGTTCCTTCGTTCCTTCCTCTCTGTCTCCAAAATCCAGCCAAACACACAAGCTGATGAAGATCACGAAATCCAAAACACAAAACTCTGTTTCAAAACAAGCACACAAAACACAATCTGAAGACAGACAATCCAAAGACAGAAGACAGACAGACAGACAGACAGAAAATCTGGCTGTTGGGGGAGGGGGAAGAGAGAGGGGACAAGAGACAAGATGAAGCTTGTTCCTCATGGACCGAGTGAGAATCAAGGCCAAAAAATCCCCAAAAACAGGGTTCAAAAGATGGCAAATTCTGGGAACAAAATTGCGCACAAAACATGCATACCGTGAGAGTAGCAGCCCAGCAGCAGCAAGCTGAAGCTTGTTTGGCAGATGGGTATGAGGAAAAACTGAGAGTGTGTGTGTGTGTGTGTGTTTGTTTTGTCCTTGGCGACGTTGCAAAGTCGTGAGTGAATCTGGAATCTGGGAAATGGGAGGTGAGAAAGAGACAGTGAATCTTGATGAGAGTTATAGGCTGCTACTGGTCCACCGCGGAATCCTGGGACTAGGGCACTGTTCCACACGGCAGAATCTTGTTCGCTCTTTTACCCCCCTTTTCCCACCACCGCCTCCCTCCTTTTCATTGCAACTATTTAACCGCGTTTCCTTTCTATCTTTTTACCAAATGCCTTGCAACTCTTTTTTCCCCCCTTTGCAAGCAATGGTTATTTATTTATTTATATTTATATTTTTTGGGTGATTTTTTTATATAATTATTAATTATATAATTTCTGTGATACTGAGAATTTGGTGAATTTTTTTAATCACAAATTCTAGCAAAATTAGTTGAATTTGCACCAGAAAATCAATTTTTAATTTGCTAATGTTTCCCAAATGTAAATTGACAAAAACTACCAAAACTTTCCCCCCAAAAAAGATTGCTTCCAAGTCTCCATAAAGGCTATCCTATTTTTTTCACACATCAAATGGCAAACAATTTCTTCATCTTAGGGTTACTCAAGTTAGGCACATTGAATACCACACAATATTCTTTGACACGATTAGCCAATTTGGCACCTCAAATACCACACAATTTTGTTTTGTTTATAGCTACCCTATTTGAGTCGTCTTATGATGCCACTGAAAAGTTTCAAATTGAGTGGGCATCAAAGTTGCCATGGTTAGCCTAGAGGGTTTGTGTATGAAAAGGTGGGCTTATAAACAACCTGAAGTGTAAGGTCTCCTCTTTGATTGAAGATTGTGGGTTGTAAATGGAATACGTTTACTAAACATGGTTGTTGAATTGGTGTGTGTGATATGTCAAGGTTTGGTGTTTAAAAAGATTGGAAGTACATTGGAAACAAAACATGCACATTTGAAAACCAAATGATTGTACACTTAGCATGCTACAAGTAATCACACCTCCAAGCGAGGGAAGTCGAAAAATTGCTCAAATGAAAACATTGTTTCATGTTCTTCCCCATGGTTGTCCAATGTCAGAATGTGAAATCATGTATGACTTGTTTGTTAGCTTAGGGGTCTTGAACAATTTGACAATGCATTGGTTTGATTCTACTAGTTAGATCCTTGTTGAAAAGTCCAATGACAAGTAATTGAAATTGGTATATTAAGGATTTTTTTAAATCCTTTGTATAGTCATCCATGAACCATTCAAAAGACAATTTTAAAAATAACTACCTCATTTTCAAGCCTAGTTATTTCATTTCTTTCTTGATAACTACTTTCCTTTTTTATTAATTTTTTGAATAACTATCTCCCATCTTTCCTATTAACTACCTCCATTTTATAATTACCTCACTCTTTTTCCCTATCCACCAACATGGATATGGAAAAAAAAATTTACATGTGTTTTTTCATGTCCATGAAATGTATATTAATTTAAATTAAATTTGACATCAACATAAATAATGATAAATCATTGAAACCATATGAAAACATAAGAAAAAAATTAAAAGGTTGATTGTCATTGGTAGTACATAGCAACACGGAGCTCAAATACATACATGTTAGTCCAATATGCTACTATTAAAACCACACAATCTACTCAATTCATAGTTTGTTAACATGACGAAATTATAACCACCAACAATGGATCTTAAATTCGTGTCCATGCATATGTGGTTGAATCTTGGACTAAGGTACTTATCTTGGTGTGTGTTGAAAGGATGGTGGATGGATCAGGCTTTAACAACCTCATTAAAGTGATTATGAATGCACTTTTGAAGGATGGGGGGCAATGATTTTATTTTTTTTGGTGATTTATAGCTATTTTCCAAAATACCAATGGAACTAGCGATTTTGTAGTGCAATTTTCTTGGAAAATAAAGGCTCAAAATAACTAGATTTGGCAATGAAATGTTATTGCTTTTGCCATTTCATTCCTATTAGATTTAGGGTTGTAGCCATCTTGACGATTGATTAGGAATACAAAATAGCCACATCCAACATTGGATGTTATTCCTTTCACTAACAAGCATTTGAGTTACAATAAGGGTTGCCATCATCATAATAATATTTTTTTGTTTTTGTTGTCTTTTCTTCACTGTAACACAAGCATTCATTGACATAACATTTCATTCTAAGAGGTTGTTTACATAACTCTCACCTTCTTATCTTTGATTTTTCAATAGTCATTTTAATATCTAAGATTTATGATCAATGGGCAACATGGCTTCAATGCTTGCAAGTTACAAGTTGCCATTGAATATTGTTGTTTTAACATTCAATGCTTGCATTTGAAATGTGCATGGTGCAAGAAGTCAAGAGTTAGGACCATTAATAGTTCGAGATTTGGGATTCAACATTTAAGAATCAAGACCTTAATGGTCGCTTGATGTTCATTGTTTGCTCAATTTTGAAGCAACAAGTTGGACAATAAAATGTTGTATCATTTAGGGTTCAACAACAAGATTTACAGATTGTGATCTTGATATGCGACTTGTGATGGCAAATCACTATTGTTAACAGTTGGTCTAGCTTCAAGAATTGAAATGTTACAATTACACAACAACAATGGGCAATGTGTGCGCATCATGATTCATCACTGATAAGGTAAATATTGAATTTCAATTCTTTGGAATTTATTTTTTCATGAAATTTGCATTTTGCAACTTAAGTCCTATTGCGATGTTGCTTGCATTATGCAATTATGCTAAACTCCAAAGTCCAACGTGCACTCTGCATTATGTAATCAAAAAATCTTCTAAGTTTTGGACTATAACCTTGGACCTATTAGTGGTCACCTCAATCCCCTAGAATTTGGATTCTAATGAACTTGTTATTCAATGATCATGTTTTGTGTTATTTGGTGATGATTGTTGATTAAGGGTTTAGACTTTGGACTCTTAATTATGTTGTGTTTTCTTGAGCTTGTGTTTCTTTTACCACTTTGTTGATGGTAGATTATTTTGGCAATTCCAAGTTTCCATGGCTCCTCTACAACCACCCACCAATTTCAAATACAAGTTTTTTTGGGGAGCTTTAGTCCTTAAAAATTATAACCTTGCATCTTCTTCCTCTAATAATGTTGTTTCTATCAACCTTATGCTTATGAGAGTGCTTCCTATTGAAGTGCTTGAGCAAAAAAATGCTTCAAAAGGAAAGAATATGAAATTCATTGAACCTTTTAGGATGTTTTGTCTGATAAGCTACCATGGGTTGAATCAATGGCTAGAAGTGATGGTGTTGTTAACCAAATGCATTGCAAAGTGTGCACAACCATTAAAGATAGGGAAAGATTATTAGCAACCAAGTTGGATTCCTTGTATAAACATGTAGGGGAAAAAAAGGCCAAAGCAAATCACCTTGGGATGGCAAAAGGTACAATTTATTACTGTAAGAATTTTGTACACCAAAAAAATGAAACCTCGTATGTTGCAAGTCTTCATAACATTATGGTTTATTAACTAAATTTGGGGGAGATTGGGGAGAAGAAAAATAAAAGGGTCCATGTTGTTGTGTTTTATTTGTTGAAGGAAGGTTGTCCCTTGATAGATTATGAGTCCTTCTAGGATTTGTTCTCCTTTTTCAAAATCAAAAACATGTCCAAGAAGCATTGGTTTGATAATTTGGGTTGGGAGATGGCAAAAAGTATTCATGATGTGGTATTGGAACGCACAAAAGAAGTGATAAAAAATTCTCCTTTCCTTGTTTTTTTCTAATAATGAAGTCATTACATTTGACACTAAGTTTTAGATTTCTATCCATGGGCATGTTCTTGAAAATTGGCAATGGATATTTATTTTATGGAACTTGGAGAGGGTCATTGACAATGTTATTGTTGAAAACATCTACAATGTGATGTTGCAAACTTTAGTTATCCAAGGGGGCCTTACAAAAATTGAAATTGGAAAGAAATTAACTTCCATCGGAACAAATTGTGGGTATATGTTTACTAGATGTAGAATTGGTGTGTTAATGCAAATGAAAAAGAAATTGACTCCTTATTTGGTGGCAATGCGCTATTGTGCTCATTGTATAAATTTGGCCATTCAAACCTTTTTTTAAATCCATAATGCATTGTTTAAAAGTTTTATTGTAATCCTTTCATTCTTACTTTGCAAGAAGTCCCAAAAGAGTGCTTGAATTGCAAAAGCTTGCAACTCTTTTGAACACCAAAGGTAACAAAATCTTGTGGAATGTTAAAACATGTTGGATTTCCATGTTGTCTCCATGCAAGTGAGTTGTGGCTAAATACAAGACCTTCATTACAAATATGTTAAAGTTTCATATTGAGAATGAAGCTATAAGATCCAATTTGCAAAAGTTATTGAATTTGGAATTCATTTTTGGGTTCCATTGCATTTTATCACTTTTTAAATTGGTTCACACCTTGACCGAGTACATTCAAGGGAGGGATTGTATGCATTTGTGATTTTGTTGAAGTAATCAGGACGTGCATAGTTAAATTATATAAGCTTTTTATTGATCTTGAATGCAAGTTCAAAGATGAAACTTTTAATGCATTCCATAGCCTTTTGGTTGGAAAGCATGATGGGTTGCTTTTGCTTTTCATTAAGTCCCCTACCATTCATGATGATTGGTGTGCTATAAAGTTCAATGGTCACACTATTCTAATTCATTCTTTGGACTGGATAATTGGGGTTGTTTTGCTTGCAAACCCTACCTTGTTTTTTAAACATTTGTGGTTTTGTTCAATTACAATGCTCTAGAACAATTCATGCACTTTCAAATGAACTAGACCAGTGCTTCCTAAGTCAAAAGTTGATGAATGCTTTGGGGGTGGTCTATCCACACTACTGGGTTGTTGTAAATTATGAGGCATCATTTCTCTACACTTGGAGGTCAACATGTCTTTCTGTGTGCCATAGAGAATTTTCAATTATGAATTGTTAGTGGTTGCTCCACTTGACAAGTTGAAGTTTGTTTGTTTAAAACAACCATGCTCCATAATGCTTTTGAAATCTTGAAAAAAGGTGGCAAAAAGTGCAACCATTTGGAGTGCATGTGGTTACTTATATCAAACTTTAAACGCTTTGGGCATATATGAGTATGTGAAGCTTGCCAAACTTGCTATGTGCCAAGTTTTGGGATTTGTTGAAGATGAACATTGCTTTAACATTTCGTTTTTCATGAAAAGCAAACTTTGTAATTGTCTCACCACCCATCTTGATATGTGTGTGAGAATGTTTTCACAAGATTCTTACAACCTTGAGTCTTTTCCTTATACCATGGACATAATTACTTATAAAGAAAAAAAAATCATTATTATATTGATGCTTGAAGTTTACACTTTCAACATTTTTGTGGAAGGTTTGTTTGGCAATAATAGATTAGTAGTATGACATTAAAGGCAATTTTTGTTTCACAAATCAAATATCAATATTGGGAACATCAACTTGTGCAAATTATAATTACAATGTGCAGCTAATAATTTATCTTCACTTCTAGTGGTTTACCATTTTATTTGGGTTTTATAATTTTGGTAAGTTGATGAGGTATGTCACATGATTAATACTAATGTCCAATTTTCAAGTTTGTGTGTTTTGTGAAATTTGGACCTTAACTAACATTTTGTGTGTTTATTTAGGCAAACAACTTTTCTTGCAAAGGACAAGGTCATTTTAGATCAAAGTTCAATTTGCCCATAAGTCATCTATTTAACTTCTCAATCATGATTCATCACTGTTTATTGTAGGTTTGTATATGATTTTGTTGTGTTATAACTTGTAAGTTAGTGTTTAGGTAGTAGAATCTTAATTCACAAATCATCAAGATAGTTGACACTTCATAAATATTATTGCCAATATATAGACGATGAACTTTTTGAAATAGCCAATAGAAGCTAAAAATTTAAAAAATTAATCACCAAACCTTTAAATGTTAGTTTATAGGAAGTAGCCACAATTGTTCTTGTAGTTTTAAGAAGGTGTCACTAGTTTTGACACTGATACACATGCACTAGCCATTCAGCCTCCAAGGCCATATGAAGCAATGGCCATCTCACCCACATTTTTCAACCCAAAAAAAATACATTGGTGGGGAGATGACTTGGGAGCATCTATTCAAAAAGCTTTTTTACTTTGGTGTAAATGGCGTCTCAATATTCCAAGGGGGAAAAATAGAAGTCACAAAATAGATCACGGATTTTAGACACCAATTTTTATGTGTGTTCATTGTGTTGTTCATAGGAATAATTTGGCAATTTGGTCCTTGTTTAGCTTGACTTTCATAGTAACATTCGTGATGAACTTCCATGGTTATTTTAACCACTTGCCCAAATGGTCTTTGGAGTTTCAAAAAATACTTCAAATTCTGGAAATTAATGGTAATAATATTATGAAAAATGTCAAGACCATGTGAATGTCAATGTTGGATCCATTAAAGAAAATTATGGGAAAATATCATATGTTGCTTCCAATGATACAATTTGATTCCAATTCAACTCAAGTGGCAAAGGTGAAGCAAAATTTGAATGGTTTTTGTGAATTTATTTGGAGTTGTTTGTGATTTAGTAGATTTGGAAACTTGAATGCAAAGTGGAGTGTATCTTTGAATTGTGTGGTCCATGATAGAGGCAAATTTTGAATGGTTTTCTAAGAACAATTGTGAACGGTTTATGATGTTGTAGATTTGGAAAGTTGAATGTAGAATGTTCAAATTCTTTGATTTGTATGGTAAATGGTGAAGCAACTTTTGAATGATTTTTGTAATATTTTTGTGAGTGCTTTATGATGTGACAAATTTGAAAACTTGAATGCAAAGTACTCAAAACCTTTGAATTGTTTGGTAAATAACATAGGTTGATTTTTGAATGTAACTCAATTGAAAGGTTTGTGATGTGGCAAAATTTGAAAACTTGAGTGCATAGTGCTCAAACTCTTTGAATTGTTTGGTGGATCTTGAATGTTTTCTTAAAAAAAATTGAAAGTCATTTGTGATGTGACAAATTTGAAAAGTTGAATATAGATTATTCAAAATCTTTGTTTCATAAATGGTAAAGGCATATTTTGAAAAGAAAAATTAATGGTTTTTGTGATGTGATAGATTTGGAAAGTTGAATGCAAAATGTTGAAAACATTTGGATTTTTTGCTAAATGTAAAAAAATGAATTCAAAATGGTTTCAAAAAGTAATTGTGAGTGGCTTGTGATGTGGTAGATTTGGAAAGTTGAATGCAAAATGTTAAAAATCTTTGCTTTGTTTGGTACATGGTGGAGGCATGTTTGGAATGTTTTTAAAAAAAATTGCAAGTGACTTGTGATGTGGTAAATTTGGAAAGTTGAATACAAAATGCTAAGATATTTTATATTTTTGGTAAATGGAAGATGTGAATTTTGAATGAAAAATAAATAAAAATTTTGAGTGGTTTGTGATGTGACAAATTTGGAAAGTTGAATGCAAATCAAGTTTAATATGGAACTTGAGACACCCATACACCCTAAACATTCCCTCAACTTATGATTTGATGATTTATTTTTATTTTTGAAATTGCCAAATTTAGACACTAGGTTCTAGCATGTTGCCAAAATATAAGAGGGGTCCAAAAAACCTGATTGTAATCCTTCGAGAGCAAGTTCACGCATTCAAACCCAAAGAAAAACTCTTTGCAATGGATTCCTTCCATTTGTTCGCAAAAAAAAAAACAAAAAGCAAAATAAAAAAGCATTTGAAATGGGTTTAGGGTTTTTATTGCCATCTCTATTTTGGCTTGCCTATCTCAAATTTCATATCCTTCGAGTTTGACCCTTCCTCAAAATGATATTGAAATTAGTCCAAATTTTAAGAGTCTTATGAGATTGCCAATCCTAGAGATCATATATACCCTACATTATACCTTAGTACCTAGGCCAGTTTGACATTAATTAAATTATTTGTGAATTTTCTCAAAATTATTAATAAATACCTTGTAACTTTGTGAATTTTTTTTAAAATAAAGAAGTTATTTGTTCTTTCCTTATGTTTCTTTTCCCCCCATTCAATGGGTCTTGTTAATTACTGTCACAAATAAATCAAAGGATTATTTAGTACCTACTATGTGCACATGAAAAAGTTGGTAATTACATGAGAAAAAATAATGATTCTTTCACAAATTTTAAAAGTAGATTATTCAACCCTCAAGATTCAATTCCATGAAAGTAAAATTAACACCAATTTCTAACTAATTAATGCTAATTTTTTTGGTCGATTTGTGAATCAAATATCTCAACCTTGTCAAACATAAAACTAATTTTGAAATAGTTTTTGGACACATAGCACGAGTGCTAAGGATATGTAACATGCCACCTGACATGTCATGTGTTAGGTAAAGCCCTCTCAGAATTCTTGGAATAAGGGGCCACCTCAGACCAGTCCGAGGGCCAAGCCCAACACATAAAGCACTTATAACCACGAAAGTTCCTCTCCTGAGAGGACGAGAGGATGAGGAACTTTTCAGATATAAAATGTTCAGTAGCTGTGCTTTACACAAGGTAAAGCCCTTGGGGGAGAGCATTCTCAAAACATGGAGCTGCATCAAAGTGTCAAGATTGAGAGTGAGAATGCTATGAAGAAGAACTCCCAATTCTTGCAGGATGCCGAGCCAAATTGCCTGTCTAAGTCAGAGGAAAAATTACTCTTTGTAAGGCCCTCCATTATTAGTGTATACTTTTTTGTGTTGGTGCTTTACATGCCTCCATGGTACTTGCAACACGTGCAAAACATGACAAGGTGAAAAATGAAATGGAGCAAATGGCAAATGAGGGGAAATTTTTTGTTTTGCATTCGCACGTACTCTTGTACTGACTATGGACAAGTGTCATTTTAGGCCCTTGGCTTCAACCCCTTTTCAACCAATTTATATATGAAGGAAGGTAGTTTGCTTTTGTTTTGAACTTATGAGATTCACCGAATGAGGATGCTTCAGATCATGTTCTTAGTGTCTTTGGGAAAGCTCTTGACGAGGAGGGGGGCTTGGTTCCATGACGACGTTTGGACTTGTGGTGCAAAAGTTCTTGAATATTGAATAATTTCTTCACTGAGAATTAAACTAAAATCGTGGATGAAATTTTCGGAGGAATTAGTCTGTGTCTTTGGGGTTGTTGGGAAGATCTTGAGGATCTAATGGAATTGATTTGGCAAGATTTGGATTCAGAATGTGGGAGATATTGATTTTAAAGTGATTTCTGCCCCTGAAAATTCAAATAAATTCCCAAAAACCAGGTTTTGGAAGGAAAAATCAGTTGAGGACGTGGTAACACGTGGCCCAATGGCACAGGCCACACTAGTACCTATTATGTATTAGGTCCCCCTCCTGTAAACCAATGAGCAAGTGACACGTTGGACAATGCGGACAATGCAGTTCACAAATCGGTTATGTATGTCAGACTTTTTTTCATGAATTTTTTTTTTGTCTTGCCCAAGGTGGAGCTGAGGGGTTGGTGCTTATTTGGGGAATGCCCTATGCCTCGGGCATTACCCGATGCCAAAGCGCCACCAAAAATTGTGTCAGACATAGATGAAAAAAGTGACTACACATTTTGAAAAGCAAAATGCCCACCAGAATGAGCGTTTCAATTTTTGAAACGCCTCGCCTTTTGTTGAGTAAAGAGTTAACGTGCCCTCCAGATACATTAGAAATTTTCTGTCAATGCTTTTATGTTTGAGCTAATATTTTTGAAGTTCATGGAGCCTCTGGGCTGTGAAACTGAAGTGGGTTCTTAATGTTATTAAACCTCTAAAATCATATTAATCCTAGTCCTCTTTGAAATTGGTTTGATTCCACATCTCCTCTATATGCACAACTAATGTTATAAGTTGTGTCATAATACTACTGTACCATTAATAATTTTTTTTTCTCAAATCACTAAAAGGTAAATCCTATCCAATTTTTTTTTTCAAAATTAAAAATTGATTTTTTTTAAAGCCAAGGTGGCAATCATTCTTAACAAAGATTGGTTGTTAACAAAACACGAAAGGAAGAAATTCAAACATCCTTGTATACTTTTTGGCTGCCCACTTGAACCATGTATAGATATTTGGAAAAGAATTTAGGTTTTTTTTTCATTTCATTTCATTTTTGGTTAATTTTTTCTAAAAAGTCATTGAATTTGTGATCATTTTTTCTCAAAATTTGCAATAATGTGAAATTTCTCAGAAAAAAAAAGAAGGTTGATTCTATCTACTAGATTTTCAGAAAGGACTACACAAATAATTGAACCTTATGTTAAAATTTTGGAACAATAATTCTTTTCAAGTTTGTGTAACAACACTTGTGAACGCACAAGGATTAATTGCTTGCTTTGGCTAGTGAATTTGCTTGTCATTTGTTTGTTCAATGGTGTCAACCGAATGTATGGGTCAAAACAAAATGTTGGGCTTGCCTTATTCATTCACTTCACCAAGGCAAAACTTTGGACTTTTCACCATGCAAGTCCCACAAAAATGTGGTTTTGCTACAATAAAAGTGTTTTTTGGCACCTCAAGTTAGAGATGACCATTTTAGCCCCTATTGACTTACACAAATGTTGTAAGTTGTTATAGGTTTCGTTTACGGTTTTTTAAATTACAAACATGAACTTTGAGTATTCATCAACCTTCTCATCCAACTCATTCTTGAGCATGCTCATGGATTGTTACAGAGGTTCTTCCTCCTCCATGTGTGATCCAATCACTCCAAGAACTCAAAAAAATGTAAGTAAGTTGTGAACCAATTTAAACATTTGTGAAGAGAAATGTTGTAAATACATGATATAATTGAATGCCAATATTCAAGATGATATGTAGCAAAATTGGAAGCAAATGCATGACAAGTGGAACAAGATGAAGGACACTTGTATGAAGTTGAAAAGAAGGAAGCTAAGGTAATTGGTGCACCCGCTTTCATTAGTCGTGGTATGGAAGGTTTGGCCAGATGTTGGAAGCACAACCAAAATTCATAGTGTGTTCTTTAATTGATTAATGGGTATATTCTTCACATTTTAGAATTAAAACTATAGATGTGAATGATGATGATCAATTTCTCATCCAATAAGCATTTCATTTTATCACATCAAACTCATGTTTACAATCATGGATATGAAAGGGAGGCTCATGTTCCATTTATAACTTAAATATTCCAAGAACAAAGGATTGTAAATTGTTTCATTATAAAAAAAACATAAATTTTCAATTGGTCTTTGCAACTAATTTTAAATTGTGTGTGACATAATAATAGATGACATAGATTTTGGATGGAAATTAAAATTTATCAAAATATGACTTCATTTCTTAATTAATTAAGTTTTAATTAAAAAATTATCTCATATTTTTTGTCCTTCTTTTCAATTTTATAAAATATACTAATAATGTGCACCTACTTCATTACCCACCCTAGGCCTATTTTATTACCTACCTACCCTAGAAATCCCCTAATATATTTTATAAGATTCCCCTAATGTACTTTCAATATAAAATTAATATAACCTTAAGGTACACCTATAAAAACATATCCCTAATATATTCATAATATGCCTTAATATACCTTTAGGGATAACGTTCACAAATGAATTGTGACTAAATGTTGGTTATCAATGTGACTAATGAGACACGCAAACTCATTGGTGGATGAATAGAATTTTAAAAACCATCCACATTGAAAGGTGAATAAGCCAATAGTTGCAATGTAATCACAACATAATTACAAAACATCAAAACTGGTTAAAGTTTGGTAAATAATTGTAAAAATAGTTGCAAACAATATTTAATTAAATGTAGTCATAAATCAAGTGGTTACATTTAGGCAAATTTCTTTGAATGCTTGGAGAGCAAGACAAAATCAACAAAATCCACATATGGTGTGAAAGAAACAAAGAAGATGAAAATGGAAATGAATGAGAGAAATACATAGATCAACTATTTCAAACAAGCAAACAAATAAAATTATGATATTGAAAGGCCAATTACACATGGTAAAACTCAATTTGTAAAGATTTTGAAATGTAAAGACAATAACTTGAAGATGTTAAAAAAATTATCGCTATATTCAATTAACTATATTCATGTTATGGAACTTGTATAAATTGCAAAATAAAAAGCATTGGACTTGGTGTGGTTTAGATATGTTTGTGTGTCAAATTTAGTTTCAATTTTGATAAAAAAAATTGATTAATTAAAATTCATTATAATGCATTGCAATAATTTATTCTGTAGCTTGGCTGTTAATCAACCACTACTCAAACAAAACATTTCTAATTCCTTCAGGTTTCCTTTGCAACATTAATTTAAATGTTGCAAAAAAAGTCATCAAATTTGGGTAAAAGCTGTAGCCCAAACTTGGTGGCTTTTTTGTTGTTTAAACTTATTGGCAAACCATTAGCCAAATGTGATGTGGTACCATGTACATAATGGATTTTGATGGCTGATTTTGCACACAATTTCAGGCATCTTGTATGGTATAAGAAAGCCTTCTTGGGAAAAAAATAAAATGCCAATATGGACACAAATGCTGGCTTTTGAGAACTGATTTGAGCAGAATTTGCCCTCAAAACTTCCTTAATGCTAAGTAAGGTGCCCCTGGGGTGCATTTTGCCTTTAGGTCTTGACCTATCAACCTCACCCTAGAGGCTCACTAGGATGCAAAATGCACCACCTAGGGTGCACCTTATCTAGTTTAGTACAATCCACTATTTGCCAAATAGTACGGCGTCTTATGAGCCAACATTTGCCAACTGATAGTTGGTTTCTTTTGGGTCATGTGCCCAACAACACTAGTGCATCATTGCACAAGGTCCAATTCTAAAAGATCATATCAAAAGCTTGCTTTAAAGGTCAAGTTACTAGACTATGAACCTAACCAAAACTATGACATAGTTGTAGATGAACCCCCAACTGAGTTGACACTAGGGTTTCACCTTGGTAATAAAGTCACCCTCTGTTTCACCCCCTGTCTCCTCTGCTTTCGCCCCTTATACCCTTTTTCAGTGGTATCCGCAAAGTAAGGAAATTTTATTAAAGCTGGGTATGAAATGCTAAAGCTCAGCATTTAATGCACAATGTTCGAGAGTAATTGTACAGGTAGGAGTAGTGAAAATATATGTAGCAAGAGGGCAGGCGCTCAGGAAAAAGGAAACAGGGGATGAAACTCAGTTTACCACCAAAATTACTGGAAAAACTAATTTGGGTCCCAGTTATTTCCCTTTGTAAAATTTTCATCCCCAGTTACCCGTTTGATGCCCTATTATGCGAAAGTGGCCATTCTCGCCCCCTAATCGCCTGACGTTACGCATAACTCTAATGCATCTTGGTAAAAATATCTCATTCAAGAAGGTACGTACTACATACCTACCTAGGGACCACAATACATATGTGTGGCTACCAAAACGAATTGATGCATGTAAATGGTTGCCACTTAACCAAGGGTTAGCAGGTAGGAAAAATAGCAATGTAGGTCAACTCCTTGGTTAGCTTAGGGAAATGGAACCCAATGGGAAAGTGTTTCCTTGCATTTCCCCACGTCCATCCCTCGTGGAGGGCCTGTGGCTGTTGGTTCACTGGGGCCCATTTTGTGGTGTCAGAATTAGGGCTTACCATGATTGGTGGGGGAAAGGACCTTGGACCAATCAAGGTTTAGGGTTTGGACCAAGGTTCAGTCCAAGTGGCCATTTTATAATATCTCTTTTTGGTGAGTGGGCTCTAATTTTGGGAACTGAATCTAGCCCCCACTTGAGAGAGTCCCAGTGTTTTTAATGTTTTTTTTTAAGGGGGCTAAATTCCGCCAAATTTCGACCTGAAAAATATTAATTCAAGTTATAAAAAGGATTTTTCATGGAAACAAGAACCCAAATTCGCTAGATTTTGAGGAAAAAAAATTCAAATCACCAGATTTTCGTGATAAGTTCCAGTAGGTAGTCAGGAATATTGAAGTTTTTCTTTTTTTCCCCTACTTTAATATCTAGTATGTAACCAAATTTGGCTAAATCATCTTATGGATGATCGCCGCTTCAGCTACTCAGGAGCCAAGAAACCCTAATTGGCTGGGTGGCTGGTTATCTCACACAGGAAGTGGGATTCAAAGGTTCAAAGTAGTGTTGACCAGTTCTCCCTTTCCAGAGAACCTCCGGTTACAAGACTTACTTCTTTAGGAAACAAAGTATTAGAAGGATATACTTTGATTTTTGTAAATTTGGGGCAAATGTGACACCTCTGCAACACAACATTAAAGAGCAAAAGGTAAAGGGTAAAGGGGTGTGGGTGGGGATGATTAGGATGCCAAATCAGCAATTGATACCCGTTCATCCATTCCCCATTTGTGGCCTCTTCTCTATCTAGTACATAAAGCCGTTGCTTGTTTTTCTAACACTAGGAGGAGTGGGATTTATAAAGCACAATTTCCTTAGTGGGAGGTGGGAGGGAGTTTTATTTCTTTGTTGAATGTTTTGATTGTTCATGGGGCATTCTATGACCTCAAAAACAACTTCATCCAACATTCCATAGATCCATTGCAAGGTCATTGAACAATTTGTGGTTGATCATTCATTCATCAGACTTTATGCTAGGTAACTCCTCAAAGCCTAGCAAAGATATTTCAAGGGCACGATGGGTAAGATGTGCCTAGAGAGAAATTGTGATAGAAGTACAGAAGGCAAAACTATAGAAGGCAAAAAACATTTTTCATCTAATTACAACTCTCTCCCTAGTCCCACCCCATTTGACTTGCTCCCCTTCTCCTCACCTCACCTCACCTCACCTCACCTCATATGCATGCACACACACACACAAAAGGTGAAATACATATGAATGAAGAGCAACTTCTATTACTATACCAAAAGGAGTGCAAATAGGCACACAATTCCATCAACTAGCCTTGGGTGTTATTCTTCTCATAGGTGAGACTCATGGAGTATCTCCCCCCACCCACCCCCCCTCCCAAGTATGTGACTCATGGAATCACACCTTGGAATCACATGTTTGTTGTTTGGCTTGGCAAAGACAATGTGTGAGCAAATGACAAGAGACACACAAAAGTAGCCATGCTTTATCAACACATGGGGAATTCTTTGAAGGCCTTGAAGCTCTCTAGGCTAGTTAGGCCCACCCAAATAAAAACAATATAAAATCACCTAGCACTGATGTTTCTCACTTTAAACTCTAAACCACAATTTTCCCTTGCGCGCATGGCCAGCATCAAAAAACCCCTCTCACCTATCCCACCATTCCTACTTCT
>Ga0116231_10004972_pt1 | contig 26588 bp, 25 predicted proteins | sample S1TSphgellanicum_2_FD_89695 | JGI IMG/M metagenome (GOLD analysis project Ga0116231, IMG submission 89695) | Host-associated microbial communities from peat moss isolated from Minnesota, USA - S1T2_Fd - Sphagnum magellanicum MG | ecosystem: Host-associated > Plants > Peat moss > Unclassified... | reverse complement strand
TTGGGAAGATTATTATATGCTTATCTACACCCACTGTTGGGAGCTGATGAACTCAGTGGGTAGTCATGGCAGCTCGTCACTGCCGTTCGTGATGAAGGTGATGGTCTGTCACTTTGTGAGCGATTCTCATGAGGTTATGACTGCACTCATTGTTGTGTTACCTTCAATTGTTGTTGTGGAGATTTCTCTGCAACTTCATCGATCTATAATTCATATTGATCTAGCATCTGATCCTGAAGTTGGGTTGTCTGAATAGATGTATCACTTGGAGATCTTCATATGTGTTGACTAACAACCGTTCTTTGAGAAATGCCCAAACAGGAGTTTTGTTAAAAGAGATGGACTGTGTTCTGAAGGAAGAGGAAAAAAGCTTATTAAACACAACACTCTCCTCTGAAAGCATCTCTTGTGGTATATGAGGTGATCTCATTGCATTCTTTGCTCCATCATCTCCCTTAGCAATTTTTTTATGAAAAAAGACACTTCATAAATAAATAACCCAGGAAATGAATCAAACAATTCAAACTAATTTCAATCCCACCATGTTACCCCCAAAAAAATCAAATTGAATTGGTATTTGTGGGTGATGATAACAAATCAGAAAAACCTTCCAAAGACAAAACTCAGATGCATTAAAGTTTAAACCTGGAGAGCATGAAATTGTAATTCTTCCCACAGAATTGGTATGTGACTTAGAATTTTGTTGGCTCTGTGATGCGGTTTTCCAATTTGTCTCACGTTTTGAAATGTGAGGTTTCAATGTGTTACTATGAATTGTGAGGTCATTTTTTTCAGAATTTGGTGGAAACATTTTGTAATTTGGACTGTCACTGGTTTGAACTTCGAACTTACCCTAAGAAAGAGGGAGAGCTGTTACTCAGTGATGAGCAGCTTGCTATCCGTTTGGCCTCTTGAGAAACGTTTAGCATGTGTTATTGTGAGTTCATTTTTTTGGAACTTCATGGAAATGTTTCATAAAGTAAACAATTGCCAATCATGAGAGGGAGAAGTGCAACATGATCATGATGATGAACAACTTGTCATACATTGATTTCCCATTCATAGATGAGCTTTTCGAAATTGAAGGGTCAAATTTAGTACCCATTTAAAAGCATTTTGCACATTAAGATTATGCACAAAAGAAAAGGGATTCAATGAAAGGCTGAGTTTTTATAGAAAACTTAGAATGGGGGTGCAAGTTCAAGGTGAGATCAAACTTTTTTTGTTAAAAAAATATACCAGCATTAAATGGGGGATTGAAATTCCTTTTTCCCAAAGTTGATGATGAAGTGAGTTTCAGCTTGAGTTTTAAATTTGCTCGACTATTGTGAGAACTATTCAACAATTATTTCAAATTATGTGGGAAAAATACTCAAATTCATGCATTAAACTCACTTGACAAACCAAGTTTCAAGGAAATTTGCTCACTTCGGGAATAAACAGCATTTAGGGTTGAAAAAGAGTTGATGAAAAATGGACTGAATATTTTAAGAATAACTTTATTCAACACAAAAGCAATGTGAATTGTTGCATGACATTTAGGGTTTAGGGTTGCACATGTCTTCCTTCCATCCTTCCTTCCTTCAATCATGCATGATGAATGAATCCCAAATCATCCTGGACACATTCTTCCTGGACAGTTTCTTGCTTGATGCTGCAGTTATGTGATGCCAATCCCGTGAATTGGATATTTTTGTAGTGCAGAGAGATGGCCATGTCTGTCATCACCAGCTTGAATTCTTTGAATCCTTCTGTGTCATTTCCTATTGCAAATTCCATTCGAACCACTAGTACCCAAATTCATCAAAACTTCGACCAAAATGCACAAACTTTTGGACAAAATGCATTTTTCAAAGGCACCAAGCAATGGGCGATGAAGAGAGCTAGATTTTCTAACCTTAGGCAAGGATGGGTTGGTGCAGTTTCAGCGGTAATGCAGAGCCAGCAGGAGGCGGAGGAGGAGTCTGTTCTGGTGCGTTTTGCTGTGTCCATCTCCACTCAGCTTCTTCGTGTACTCAGCTTTGCCAGGTAAAGTTTGCAACCCACCGACAACTTGGGATTTCCCAAGACTCCTGTTTGTTTTGTTTTTGTGAGTTCAAGGGTTTAGGGTTTTGCCAACAATTGTGGAATTCTCGAGATGCTGAAGACTGGAATCTTTTTTTGTGGGTGTCTAATTTTTTTTGGGGGACCGGGAGATGTGGAAGTGGAATCTGAGAGAAATCTGGAAGTGGGGTTTTTCTTTCTTTTTGTAGTTCAAGCGTGAAGGAGGAGGAGCTTCCTCCCCTGAAACTTGAAGAACCTGCAATAGAAAATGTTAATGTGTTAGAAGCTCTGCTGGAGGATTACAAAAAGGCATACTTTCTCACAGGTGCAGCAGCAATACAATTCTGGCTATATAATAACAATATATGCACAGAAACATTGTCAAAAACCTCACAAATCAATTTTGGCTTCTTTGCAAACAAGATTTGTGACACTAGTACACACTTTTGGCATCAACGACATCTTCTTAGGAAGTTCTTAGGAAGGAAGTTAATCTGTTTTTCACAGCTACTTTTTGGAAAGAAGAGTTTCTTAGTAATCGTCTTTTCCTTTCAACTACGCATATGCAGGGGACTTCACAACAGCTCTTTATGCAGACGATTGCATCTTTGCAGACCCAACTATTCAATTCACAGGTATGCATGTAGGGTGCAGCCACATGGCTAGACACGTTGCAGAATCAAATCATCTCCTTTGCCTTGTGGGTTCTTGCAGCCACATTGCCAGAAATGTTGCAGTTATCAATCAATCTCTCTAAACCCAAAACCCTAAACCCATGCAACCCACACTGCTAGACATGTTGCAGAATTCATCATCTTTTTTTTTTGCCTTTGTGTTTCCTGCAACTCAGAAGATGTATATTCTTACTCAAAGGATCCCACACTTGTTAGTATCCGAACCTGCATAGAGATTGCAAGAGCTGAAGATTTTTCTCTAGCTGTGAATTGTTGTTTTGCGAAAGTACCTATGTGTGCCTGAGTAAGAACAATATCCTTGAGAAGATTTTCCAGTTTGTTATCTTTCCAACAGAGAATTCAAGTATGTAATCATGGAATTTTTATCATGTAGTTTGTACTGTGTGGTTGATGTATTTTCAGAGTGGGGGTGGGGCAGGGAGGGATAAGTACCAACGTAACCTAAAACTGTTGGTGCCCTTCTTTGAGGAGCCTTCACTCACTCTTTTCAGCATTGAAGAGGTGATTTTCTCTCTCTCTTGGAAATACATTTGTTGCCATTGTTCAGTTTCACCCAATTGGCAATTCACCCAGAATTATTACACACAAATTCACCCAGAGGAATGTGCAGGAATTTGAGGATGACACACAGCTCATAAAAGCATTCTGGAAATTGAGGTACTGTCATACCATCCCTGCAATTGCTTTAGGGAAACAATTCATCATAGCCATTCTGATCCCCATTTCCAGACATTTTAAAAGGTGAAGACTGTAATCTTTAGCTGTGTAATTCCAAATTGCCATTCTTTATGACACGGTCATTCATGCCAATCTCTCTCCTCTGTAGCACCCCAGGTAAACAAACACAGAGTAAGTTGAAGGAGTAGATTGTCATAAGCAGGATTAGAATCATTCTTGAAATTCTTTGTCATGCATTAGACTGTGATAATAGACATTGTGACAAAAACTCTGAGAAAATGAGAAAATCTTCATGTCACAGGACCTACTTACAATTGCCATGGAAGCCTCTGATTGAGGTAGAGGGTTCCACATTGTACAACATCAATGCTAACTCCAAAGTAAGGCCGCAAACGTCTCTTGTCTTTCTCTGTTGATCATTTCCAGTTGAAAAACTTGCATTTACACTTAAAACTTTAAATGTTGTTCCTACCATCTGTTGCATCTACAGAAACACAATGGTTCATAGGACACAAGGATCCATTTTTGTAAGGAAATGAAATGTGTGGTGGGACATGTTGATGGTTCTGAGAAGGGCATTTCATATGATGGAGGGATTGCACTCAACACTGAATGAAAAGCAACTTCATCCAACTGCTTGCTAAGAAAAAAAGGAGGGTTGGGTTTTGTTATCTGTTGTGACAGATTGTAAAGCATGTAGAAAGCTGGAGCATAAGTGCCAAGGAAGCTGTTTGGCAGATCTTTGTGCCTTCCAATCAAGCTTTTTGGAGAAGAAAGAGTTGATGCTAAGAGTGATCCTTTTTTAATGGGTTCAAAATGGGATACAATTTATTGCCTCTGCCTGTGAAGGAGAGACTACAGAATGATGTAGTTTCCATTTGGTCCTACATTTTGGGCACTGTTCACCAGGTGTTTTGATGTAAATTTCAACAATTCTGAAAATAGTATGAGTAGGGTCAAACTAGCCCAAGTACCATGGTAACATGGATATGAAAAGGCACATGTTCTATGATTACTGTATCTGGTTTTGCAAGCTACACCGATGTTTCAATTTTGTGGATTGCCGATTTTTGGTCCTTGATTTGTGATGCATCCATACATGTAATAGGCAAATCATTTGGATGTAATTGTGAGCACATCTATAAATAAATTTTGAATTTTTGTGCTTCTTGCTTATGGGTCTTTCAATTTTTTTGATCAATATAGAAAGTCTCTTAGACTGTTGTAGAGATTCCAAATTTGTCGAGTTAGATGAAGTACAAAGAGTAAAGCATTTTGTGGGTACAAAAAAAAAGAGGTTAGCAGTTGCATCTGAAGTGAAGGTACAGTTGTGGGTGGTGCTGGTTCCCAGGCTAAATCTACACTAATAAAAGGCCTCATTGAAGAAGGTGAGAGTATCAGAGTAGGTGGTTACTGGTTGGCCCAGCCTGGCCCACTTTGCTTATCTGGCCCTTGTCATATGAGTACCTTAAAAACCAACCATATTTTCAGGATCCCCCCCAAATTCTGTGCAATACCCATTTGAATGCTAAGTATGGAAAGCTGTTTGAGCACTAAAAATGGAGACAATTTCAAAGACTTATTTGTGGCAAGGGGTACACAACAGGCAGAATGGGTATTTTTGTATCCATTCCCCTCTCCCTTCCCTCCCTTCTTATTCCAGGAATCAGATCTGGCCCAGAGTTTCTGGCTGCATCATATGTTGTAAAGCATCATCCAGCAGAGCAAAGTTCAGATCAATCCCACAGGAATACAGGAAGAATCAAATGAGCTAGCAAGATTTTTTTTTTACTTTGTCAAGGGGACAGAAGAAAAGATGTCCTCCCATCCTAAGACATTTCCAAAAATTGCTGAAAACAGACAGACAGGATCCTTTTCCCCTACACATTTGATTATCAGTTCATACATTGCCAAGCTTGCAGTGCAAACGCCCTGACATATACAAGATTGCAGAGAAATCTCCACAAGGCTGCAATGCAAAAGCCCTCACATAGAACAAGACTGCAGACAAATCTCAACACAACTTTGAAATCAACACAAAAAATGAGTGATGGCTATGAATGTTCATGAGAGCAAAACATGACAATGAATAAAATTGTAACCTTTATGAGAGTTGCTCACAAAAGTGTCAGACTGTCTGTAACCTTCACCATGCCATGACACAACATGATGATCTCAAGCTATGAAGTCAGCAGAGATATATCAGACCCATTGTCTCTCATCATGGATTAGCAGTGACAACCAGTGATGATCTCAAAAGCAAAGATCAATATACCTGTAAAGACTGTAATATGATGCACTTTTGTCTGGATTCTGCATCATTCCATCAACTGCAGCCATGATGAAGTCAAAAAAAATAGAGATGCACCCTTTTACACAACAGAGTTAAATCAAATCAACTGAATTGGAAATATAAATGCCTCATTGCATATAGGCTGTCTGCAACACAAATAACACAAATTGGTGGCTCCAATGCATATTCTGAGGGCATCCAAGCCTGCTGATGAAAATTCATGAATAGCAGCACTAGCCCCCTTTTGGAATCAATGTTACAAATGCCAGTCCACAAAATCACTCCAAATCTCTGCTGGTTGACAGAAAGGGCCATATGAATATTCTGTTGAAATAATAAAAGCCAAATCCCACAAATGGAGTGGAAACAGAAGGGCATTGAAATTGGAACACCAGTGAATGATCCTTGCATCGATGACAGGGCAGGAGCATATACTGAATTGACTAAGCCCCACAGACAGTGTTAAAGGTGACTTCCAAACAAATCAAAGTTCTAAAGCAAAGACCACTATTCATAAGATGGAGCAGTTCTTTTGCTTCTTCTTCTTCTTCTTCAGCTGCTTGGGGGGCTGCAGAACCACCTTTATAGCAGCATCAAAAACAGCTTTCACATTCTGCAAATCAAGTTTTGCAAAACAACTCAGGGTAAGTCTTGGAGCTGAAAACATTCATTCAGGAAGCATGAACACCAAACTCTTCCAGTTCATGGAGAGATCACATAAAACCCCAAAAGGGATCAGAATTAAGACATGAATCTAGCTGATTCCCCATTCACTGCTGCAACACTCTTGTGGCTTGAACTTTCATGGCAGAGTATGAATGTACACTTCATTTGTTTGAGCACTGTGATAACATACAAGGATGGACACCACCAGTTCTCTCCAAGAAATAGCCAACGACCAACCACATTCTCTTCCACAGACACAATTCATAAAAACACATTTTGTTACACAATGGCACATGGTGAACTATGTGAAAGCAGTGTCACCTGTTGTGTCTTTGAGCTGCATTCAATGTATGAGGCTGCCCCAATTGTCTTCCTGAGCTCCTCACCCTGCACTAGCACAATCTGCCACTATAATGCTGGAAGGGCAGGACACAGCATACTCTCATGAGAGTGGCTATGCTCCAAACATGGTAAGAGTTTGAAGCACACAAATCTCCAAGCTCTGCTGCCTGGTAGAAAGAAAAATTGCCTGTCTATCTGCTGTTAAGACACAAAAAACTGTCCAGAACAGCAGGGAAAATCACTGCAATCTCATAACAGAAATGCTGATGAAGTGCAAACACCAGGACTAGCTGGCTTTAGAAATCTACGCAACGTTCTCTTACTTGCAGAGTGCTAATGGGAGAAGTGCCTGGATGGTCAGCAAAGAATTGTTTGTCATCTCGCAGATCTGCAAAGGTGTACATGTCCACAATCCAGACCTGGGTATCAAAACTTGGGACAAAGAAACAGGAATTCATCACCATTGCAGAGATTCGACACTGGGGGCACCACAGGAGGGGAGATGTTCTTTCTTTAACAGCAAATGAAAGGAAAAGGAAATTGAGAAGCAAAGTTGTGAAAAGTTGAAGCAAAAAACAGTAATGGAGGAGTTTCACAGCAAAAAAAATGAAAACAAATCAGACCTAGTTTTGTTCCAACAAGGATGATAGGAACCGAAGGTGCATAATGTCTTAACTCTGGAATCCACTGCACCAATAAAAAATGAACACGAGTTAGAAAGCTCATTTTCAGTGAAGTCCGCCTGTATGCAGTGAGTGTAAATTCATAAGCTTCATATGGGCATGCATGCATTGCACCAGCTGAGCATTTGTATCTTGCAATACAGCATTGTTGCAATAAGAGCATGAGAGAAGGATGATGGTGGCAGAGGCGCCCTGCTGCATACCTTCTTGGAGATGTTTTCGTAACTTGCCTTACTGATGAGCGAGAATGCCAGGAGGAAAACATCAGCTCCCCTGTAGCTCAAGGGTCGCAGTCTGTTGTAGTCCTCCTGACCTGGAACAACAATCAATCATGCATGCATGCACTCAGAACACTGAATATAGAGTAGAGAAACAAACAAAAGTGCCCCCTCTGCTCCTCTAGGCTATCTATCTATCTATGCAGATTCAAGCAGACATACATACCCATTGTAGTTAAAAGATGGGGTTTTGATCATGGAGGGTAGTGGTGGTTCTGGTTCTTAGTTGTTACCTGCCGTGTCCCAGAGCCCAAGGTTGACTGTATTGCCATCTACCACCACATTTGCACTGAAGTTGTCGAAAACCGTGGGCACATAGTCCTAGATCCAGAAGAAAAACCCATCAAGTAAAATTCCTCCTCAGAAACAAAAAACCGCAGGACACGATCATTAGTCTCTCCCCGTGACAGAAAAAGAGAGAAAACCTTTCAAAAACAAAATGCCATGGTCACCCAAACACCATATAGCCGATTCCAAAACCCATCACTGAAAATGGGCAAAACCCAGAAAGCTCCACCCACTCCTCCCACAAAAGAGAAAAAAAAGACACAAGCAAGAAGTGAAAACAAACAAAGCAAAACAAAAGAAACGTCCGGAGATGCAAACATTGGGATCCATACAGAGAGTAGAAAACAGAGAGAAGGAAGGAGGGGAAGTGCTTTTTTACAGTGGGGAATGTGTTACTGGTGTAGGAGATGAGCATGCAAGTCTTCCCTACAGCTCCGTCACCCACTGTTACGCACTTGATGAAACGAGAAGTGCTCATGGCTGCTGCTTTTCTAAACTAGTGCTGCTACTGCCGATGTTCAGGTTGTTGTTACTGCTGCTGCTGCTGCTGCTCCTTCTGCTTCTGCTACTGCATCATACATCAGTTCACCACACCCACACACCGCACAACCATCAACACCCATGAAATGATCCACCAAATAACAACAGAGCAGTCATCAGTCAGAGAACAAAAAGACCAACCCAAAAAAGAAAGAAAGAAAGAAAGAGGAAAAAAAGACGGGAATAACACAGGCACAGGGCTCAGGACAAACCAACAGACACGGAAGCAGCAAACCCAAAAACATAAGGAAACAGATAAAGAAGACACAACTAGGTATTACCGCATCTTCTTCTTCTTCTTCTTCTTCTGTGTTCTAACCCTAATCACACAGACCCGCGAGCTGCATCCCTTGTGGTCCCATGAGAAACAAGGAAGGAAAACACACACACACACACACACACACACACACAAAAGAGTGAGTCTCCTCAGAAGAGTCGAGGCTCTCTCTCTCTCTCTCTCTAGAACTCTCTTCTATCTCTCGCGCTGTCGCGCAGATCGTCGTCGTCGTCCCCTATAAACGCGAACGTCGTTGCGCGCAAGGGAAGACTTCCACGGACGGACTCTTTCTCCCAGGGGCGGAGGAGAGGGGACGGCGGGTGGACTGTTGAAATGAGGGGTGGAAGGGGAGGGAGGGGGGCATTGGACTGTTGAAATGAGGGCTGGAAGGGGAGGGAGGGGGGCGTTGGGCTGTTGAAATGAGGTGTGGAAGGGGAGGGAGGGGGGAATTGGGCTGTTGAAATGAGGGGTGGAATGGGTTGGGCCAGGCCATTGGGCTGTTGAAATGAGGGGTAGGATGGATTTTCAATTTGAGTACCTTTTGAAGTTTGGTGGCTTTTATTTGTTTTGTTGGCACTAAAATCAAAAATCCTTTTTTTCCACTTAATTTTATAGGTACCTACTTATTTTACTTGTGTAAGTACCTACTACTAAGTACTTACCTACCTACCTATCTCTCTTCTATCTTTCTTCAAACAATCTTTCTTTCTATCTTTCTTTCTTAACAATCACATACATACTTGTTGTTGATGAAGTAGAGCTATTTTAGTCACATAATCCTCAATTTGAAGTTTTCACATGCTTGAAAATTGAATTTAGTCACACAAACCCAATTTGAAAATGGCATAGTTTGGAATTGAATTAGTCACACACAAACCTCATTTTTGAAAAATCACATACTTTGGAATTGAAAAACTCACACACACACACACACACACATGCAAACCTCATTTGAAAGTCATATAAGTTTGGAATTGCATTAGTTACACAACCTCATTTTGAAAATCACATACTTTAACACAAAACCCTAATTTGCAAATGGACATAGTAACTAGCAAAAACCCTCACTTTTGAGAATCACATACCTACTACCGCTTGTAATGTAGTTTGCACCTTGACTTTGTTATTTGGAGTGATAAATTGGGAAGCTTAGGAAGTTCTCCTAAAACCTTTGTAAATTCTTTAGCTCTTTGGGCCTTTGAGATCATGGTTGATCATGCATGTTTTTTTTCGGTTTCACAAGTTGGTTATGTCTTATGTGGATCTTGTCAAAATGGTTCTACGAATTCGAACTTATATGGATTTTTGCTTTTTTTAGTGTAATAGCCTAATAATTCATAGGTAGCTACTACAACAAATGTTTGTCAAATAATTAAATAATTTTGAAATTTTCATGTCAAATTTTTAAAAAAAAACCCAGGAATATTTCAAAATGTTTTAAATATCTTTTCACAAAATTTTTTTTCTTTGAATTTTTTAAAATTGAATATTTATTTATTTCTAAAAATATATATTTAGTGTTCAACATTTAATCTCTTTTCAAACAACTAATATATATATGAGGGTTCAACATTTAATCTTGTTTCAAACATCTTTGAAAAAAAAAATTCAAATATTACAAAAATTAAGGAAATTTGATTGCAAATGGGGAATTTACGAGGAGATTTTTGCAAGAGGAGATAGTTCAAAACCATTGAGTTATCTCAATAACATCACTAACAAGAAGAAGACTTAATAATGTACTTATTAATTACTTTCAAAATTCTGGAAAAATTCAAATATTGAGGCTGTTCCAACTCTTCTTTTAAAACTAAAAAAAAATTAAAATAAAATAAAATAAAATCATAGTACCTTTATCATTTCAGCAATAATTAAATTATTTTCAGTAAATGCTGATATTTTTTTTCAATATGAGCTGTCCACAGTGCCAGAAATTTCTAGAAATTCAATTGTTGTGGTTTATTGTGCATGGTTATTTCATTTATTACAAGTGTGTAAATGGTCAGGTCTTTGAAAGTGCTGAAATTTTAGGAAATTCTTATTATTACTGCCAGAGTGAAAAAAATGAAAAAATGAAAAAAAAGAAGATAAATAAATAAATAAATAAATAAATAAATAAATAAAAATAATAAAAATAAAAATATACCCACAAAAAGAATCCTGCCCCAATAAATTTTGCATTGATGATGGCATATTTAAAACATTGAATTTTCTTCTTTTGCAGTTGTGGTGATGGGAATAATATTGAGTGAACTAAACATACACTCAGCCTTGATGTGTATCTATAGATGATTTATGCATTTACAATGATTTGAATGGATGGATGGATGGATGGATGAATGGATGGATGGATGCACCCCATTTTAATCCAAAATTTCATCCATCACATTGCCCATGTCACATCCAATACAATTTTTTTTTGTGTAGATGATTTATGCATTTACAATGATTTGAATGGATGGATGGATGGATGGATGGATGCACCCCATTTTTATCCAAAATTTCATCCATCACATTGCCCATGTCACATCCAATACATTTTTTTTTTTTTTGTTTTAATGGAGAATCACTAGAGGACCCTAGTCTTGAGCTTCAAATGTCCAAGCACCCCTCCACCTTGGGCATATGCACTTGCTTACTTTGAGAACGGGCCCGGTATGAAGGCATTACCCCCACACTTACGTTTTCTACCTACCTACCTACCTACCTAGAACACCTACCTACTCACCTAGGTATTACCAAGGTAGTGTGAGGTTTTTGGCATCCACTTGAAGCTCAAACACCCACCATCATTGCCTTATATCCAATTCAACACCCTTGTTGGTGTAGAGTGGAACAAAAACTTTCAAATCCCCTTTATAACTAACTCCTTTCCAAACTTAGGACTCCATTTTGGATCATCTTCTTTCTTTCCACATACTAGATAGAAGTCATCATGTTCATGTTTTTTTCTCTTCAACAATAAAATGATCATTAAGGTAATTCACAATGATTTGCACATCTTGTGGTGGAATCAAGTAGGAAAAGATTTTAAAAATAAATAAAAATTCTCTACCTTAAGGAAAGCTTGAGTTAAAGCAAGGGAATATGAATTACTTAGTTCCCCACCTCCCCCTCCAAACCTACCTAAGTAGGTAACTAAACTACCTATGTAACGGTGCATTCACACTCGGTGTTAGGGACTCTAGTGTCAAGTCCCTTAACACCACCATACTAGTCATTTACGACTTAAAAACTTACTTATCATGAAGATTTTATGTTAAACTAACATTCACATAACATTAAGCTATTACCCATTTAACATTGGGTGCCACCTAGGATGCCACCTAGATTTTCATTGAACATTGATTTAACATCAACTGTGAATGCACCATAAGTATGTTAATAAGTATCAAAGGTTTTTAAGTAGGAAGGGAATGTAAGTGGGGTTACCCACCTATGTATGTAGGCAAAATGCATTGTTTGAGCTAGCTCTCAACAAGGGCTTTAAATGCAATTTTTTTGGAGGGGGTTGTTACTCCATCCAAGCTAGAAGACACTCATGGCCTTATAAATTTTATGTGTATAAGTACAAGCACACCTCCCCCATCATGTACAACCAAAAAAACCTTATGGCTAGAGAGAGAGAGGTTTGTTTGCCTTCTTGTTGTTGTTGGGCTTTGATTCTTGACCTGTTGTAACTTGTGTTGTACATAAAACAATTAATAAACAAATTAGGGTTTGCCCATTTCCTAGTGTACAACAAAATTAATATTAAAAAATTCTGGTGCCTTTTGTATGGATGATGCAATATGGCAGGGCTAAGGTACATTGCCACCCCCAATAATGTCGAATAAATAAGAAAATTTGGATTAAAAAAAAAGGCCTTTTAAAAATTAAAAAATAAAAAATTCATGCACTTATTTTTCCTTTGAAAGGTAAGAAGTTTCGGAACTCAATCCAAGTGAAATCATATTTTTTGGGCATCTTTAGAATTAGTTATAAAAGAATTTCTATAATCTAAGTATCCAATCGACACGAGATGGATGCTTGAGTAGAAGAATGTTTGCTTTTAGAATGTCTCATGTGAGTATTGTATCGAGCACACAAGCGGATGGATGAAAGGAAAACTTCCCGAGAGTAAACCAACACACCGGGAGTGAGGGAGGGAGGGATGAATGGTGGGTTTATGGAACACTTTTTCATTGGGTTTTTGATTCCCAATCTAACCACGGTGGTTAGTTCGGTTGCTTTTCTTACAATCTACCTTCTAACAACCCACTAGCCTTTATCTACACACTATGTCCTCATCTACATGCATCAACTACTTATGTAGTATCCACACTCATTTTTGACACACCCGCATGTTACCAAGGTCAAACTTTACATTAACCATAGGTTACTACTTATGTAGTATCCACACTCATTTTTGAGACACCCGTATGTTACCAAGGTGAAACTTTACATTAACCATAGGTTAACCCAGGTGACGCCTTATAGTAAATCCATTTGGGTTCATCCAAAACTGAGTCATGACAGGCTTCCAAATTGATTGATGGTGTGTGAGTGTGTGTGTGTATGTGTGCGTGTGTTGGTGGATGTTGTTGTTGTTGTTGATTCCTCTGACCACCAAAACTTCTGTTCCAATCTCTCAGGCCCGATGGGAGCAGCAGACTATGACGATCTTTCGAAAAAGGCCACACAAATGGTCTTCCCAAACACACTTATGTTTCATGAGTAGAGAGCAAGAGAGAGAATGAATGGAGAGAGTTGGGATTGTGGAAGAAGGGTTTAGGGTTAAGTATGTGGTGGTGTGGAGTTCCACTTGGAGGAGAATTAGGGTTAAGTACGAGGTGTAAAGTTCTACTCGGAGGAGAATTGGGGTTAAGTTAAGTACGTGGTGTAAAGTTCTACTCGGAGGAGAATTGGGGTTAAGTTAAGTACGTGGTGTAAAGTTCTACTTGCAGGAGAATTAGGGTTAAGTTAAGTACGTGGTGTAAAGTTCTACTTGGAGGAGAATTAGGGTTAAGTTAAGTACGTGGTGTAAAGTTCTACTCGGAGGAGAATTAGGGTTAAGTTAATTACATGGCGTAAAGTTCTACTTGAGGAGAATTAGGGTTAAGTTAAGTATGTGGTGTAAAGTTCTACTTGGAGGAGAATTAGGGTTAAGTTAATTACATGGCGTAAAGTTCTACTTGAGGAGAATTAGGGTTAAGTAAGTGGTGTAAAGTTCTACTCAGAGGAGAATTAGGGTTAAGTTAAGTACATGGTGTAAAGTTCTACTCGGAGGAGAATTAGGGTTAATTACGTAGTGTAAAGTTCTACTTGGAGGAGAATTAGGGTTAAGTATGTGGTGTGAAGTTCCACTCGGAGGAGAATTAGGGTTAAGTTAAGTACATGGTGTAAAGTTCTACTCGGAGGAAAATTAGGGTTAAGTAGGTGGTGTAAAGTTCTACTTGGAGGAGAATTAGGGTTAAGTATGTGGTGTGAAGTTCCACTTGGAGGAGAATTAGGGTTAAGTACGTGGTGTAAAGTTATTCGGAGGAGAATTAGGGTTAAGTATGTGGTGTGAAGTTCTACTCAGAAGAGAATTAGGGTTAAGTACGTGATGTAAATCCGTAAGCTACTATACTCTATATAATGAATCTAAACAAGTCCGGGCAATATAAAATGAACACGGGTATCTATTTCATGTAATGGTGCCAATAGGTTATTTATTTCATTCATGTTTTTATTAAGGTTGAAACCATTTTTGAAAAAAGGTTATATAAGGTTATATAAGGTTGTAACCTAGATTCCGATATTTCCAAAACTCCCCGCTCCTTGCGTATTACCTTACGCTAAGACACCTCCCCGAGCTACAAAGAATCGGGTCTGAAGCACACCCCTCCCCTCCCCCCCTCGCCCCGTGACAAATTTGTGAAAAGACAAAATACCCTAGTACCTTCTTGGCCAGGCCAATAATTCGAACACTAATTATTATATTATTTTCAGAATTGTTGAAATTTTCAAAAATTATTTCTTCCAAATCAATTTTTTTTGGGTGAATAGTTAAGAATATTCCATTTGTTGAAATGATTTAAAAATAAAATAAAATAAAATAAAAATAATAAATAAATAATTATTCGATGGACATGTGTTGAAAATGGCCGAGGTACTAGGGTGGTATTACTGACAACTTATTACTTGCCTATGTGATGATAATAATAGTTTTAAAAAGGTTTCTTTCTTCAATGAAAACTTGACAAAAAAAAGTACCAAATGCTCAACTATGTGTGGAATGGAACTTACATTGCTTGCAAGAGTTGTACAACAATTACAATTTGGTACAAAGGAGTGTGTTGAAGAGAGAGAGAGAGAGAGAGAGAGAGAGTTGGGGGGAATGGGAATGGGAATGGTGTGCTTTGTGTATGATCGATTGATCATCATCACCCAACAGAATTGCAATTACACAACCCAGATGAAAGCCAAAAAACAAAACCAGCTGCAAAAAAAAACACTTGAAAAACACTAAACCTCCCCCATAAGTCAATAACTTCAACGACATTTCAGGAGCTTTTTGAATTCCCCACATTAAATTCACAAATTGTCGATTGTGATGATGATGTAAAAAGCTTTGTCAATTCTACAATGTGTTGTTGGAAGAAGAAGAAGAAGAAGAAGTATAAATGCAGGTACAAAAGAATGGAACCCACTTCACTTCAATTCAATTCAATTCAATTCAATTCAATGACTTTGAGTGATGATGATGATGATGCATCAAGGGAAAAAGGGGAAAAAAAAAGGAAAAATAATTACAACAAGCATTTGAAGCTTCTTTGTGCATGTGCAAACAATCAATCCTAAAACCCTTTGAATTGGGCCCAGAGGCTTTACAAACTTGAGAAAAATACGTTGTCAAAACAGGAATTATAGGGTTTTAAAATGCGAAGAAGAACTGGGCTTAAACCCACACCTTGAAGAATCTCCAATTAAGGTGTGTTATTTGAACACACACATATATAGGGTTTAGGGTTAGGGTTAGGGTTTAGGGTTATGGATTTACCCAGGTTTAGGGTTTAGGGTTATGGATTTACCCGGGTTTAGGTTTATGGATCCATATATATGGATTTACATTTATCGCTCATTCTCAATAGAAGTTGGAACTAGAATTTCAATCGACTTACTAAATCAACAATTTATTGTTGTAACGTTGTAAATTGTTATATAACTATCAAATTGCATGTATTTTCTATTCATATTTTTCAAAAAAAAAGTGTGTGCCTTTGCTAGTTCCATAATAGTATTTGGTGCCAATCTAGTAGGTACATGACAACATAAGGAATGCTCTAATCATATGTGAGTCTCCCTAATCCTCGGGGTACTTATCAGTACGGTTTTTTTTTTTTTGGGAAATTTTGGTAAAAAAATGAAATTCAAAATTCAAAAACTAAACCACTGGAAGTGAGGGGAAAAAAAAAAAGTAAAAAATTTGCCAGATTTCTATATTTGGTTCTCAATGTGTAGCCAAAATTATAGATGGATGATTTAAAGTTTTGTTGGTTTTATTGCAAGATTTGGCTAAATCTTTCTAAGGATGATTGCCATTTTGTTTTGTTTTTATATCTTCCCATGCATGATCATCATTTTGGCTGAAAACAAAAATTGCTAAAAAAACACGGGTACTTACTACGTATCGTATTTGTATACCTCCAACTGATGTTTGGAACAAGACAATTTCCAAAAGGTTTAGCTGAAAAAAAAAAGGAAAAAAATATATTGATATTTGTCAAAATTGATAAATTGTTGAAAAAATCAAACTCCATTGGGTTACTATAACAAATATACAATAAAAGGTGTACTTTGCATATCTTGCGGTATTACATCCAATTTTTGCTTGCAACTTCTTACTTCCAACTTTACACTTGCAATTCAATGCAAGCATCACATATACGAACTTATTACTTCCAACTTTACACTTGCAATTCAATACAAGCATCACATATATGCCAAAAAATGGACAAGTACATGATCTGTTTAAATATCTTTGTCTTAAGGAAGGTACTGAATTCAGTACCTTGTATTGACATTTTTCATGAAGGACACATTATTTATGAAGTAATTTAGTGTAGTAAGAGATGAATAGTTACAGACCAGAAAAGGACTTTTGGCAGTTCTGTTTGTTTGATTGTTTCAACATTTGGGTGTGTGTTTTGACACTCTTGATTGTACATTTGTGAGCCTGCTTATATGTTTTAAGGTTGTCCACTTGATCATTTCCTACTTCTGCCTGGTCTAATTTCCAACCTACCTACAGAGCTTTATGCCAGGAAACATGCCCTAGCAGGGCACATTCTTGAGTACACAAACAGCTAGACTAATGCAATATATCTGAAAAGATATTTGAACTTTTGATGCTATGAGGGTGAGTGCCCACCTAGTTGTTCACAAGGGGCAGCAGAATTCCCGGGCCTGAAAGACACCACTCCTGAAAGGACCCAGACAGATCTCCCTGCGTATGCTTTCATCACTCTCAAGAATGTGTGACAATAAGCATTATTTCACTGGCCTGAGACTCACATAAGCTAGTGAAAAACCAGCAGTACAATTTGTGGAACAATGCAACTATAGACCTGAAACATGAAAGGGGGAAAATGGAAAGGACCTACAAAGAAGGATGAAACTCAGGGTTTAGGGTTTAGATAAGGCTAAAGATAATAGACTAGAAGAAGAAGAAGAAGAAGAATAAACCCCCTTCTGTATATCTCCATCACAAACATCAGCTCAAATGTAGCTTACATTTTACAAACGTGATTTAATCTACAGCAACCTGGAACAATAATGGTACAGTTGTTTTTGGCTATGAGGATCTAGGCAATCCAAGAGCAGAATCCGAAGCTGGCTTCCATCCAGTTACATCCTTATGCTCATTGTTCTGTCACAGAGAGTTAGCCCCAACAGCAAAATTCGTCCATCAGCAATAACCAGAAACTGACAGGGGATGCACACATGTAGACATCAACCACTATCAAAAGACTTGAGTGTAACAAAACTTCTGATGCGCAACTGCTTTGAATAGCAATGAGGAAACTATGGCCACTAAAACAACTCTTAATTCCCACCTATCATGTTTTTACAATGTAGTATTAACTTGTCTCCTGTGGAAGATAACATGGTGCATAACAGTAATTGATTAACAGAAGAGAACTGTTTTGAGCTTGTATGATGTTATAACCTTGGTTACAAGAGAGGTCATACCAGAGAAGAACTCCTTGGAGGAGTGTAAAGAATATCCTTACTGACTCCACCTGATGAAGCAGACTGTCAATCACAAGAAATGAACAACTTATGTCAGGAGTAAAGCTCAGAACTCTGTGAAAGAATATGTGAAAAGAACTTACATCATCAGCAGCTCACTGTGGTACCCAAGTCAGAGAAAGGCAACATGAAAAAATTTCTTACCTCGATGTCCAAGTAGGTATCATTGTCAAGTCTCTCGAAAAGGGATGCATAAGCAGCAGGATTGTAGATTGAACCCCCAAGCACTTCATCACTCATTGATGTTTGTCGTGCATTAGCAACTGGTGTTGGACTGTTTGAATGGAACAAACTAAAGCCTCCAATTCTGCCATCAAAATCAATTGGCTGGTAAGCTGCCACTGTGTCACTTGCCACACCCAGTCTGTACATCTGAATCCACAAGAAGGAAGACAAAAACCGTAAACCACTTCCTGTTGCTTGCATCCAAAATGTAATCTCCAAATAAAAGGCCCCAATCTTTCCAACTTCTGAGTTGTTCCCAAAATGCCTGCAGTTTCATCACAACCCAGAAAAAAACCATTTTTCTGTAAAGAGATAAAACTCATGAACTTTGATCAAAATCCTCCATCAAACTGCTAGAACACCTCAAAAAAAATTATAATACCATTTTGTGTACTCCACAGAGAATACTAACCATCATTCTGAAATGATATCCTGAAGCATGATCATCACAACTGTGATCAAACAGTTCCAAAACTGATCCACTGTTTGTACAAAAAGAAATTGGCAGCTACCAAATACTCTCCTCTGCAAGGAATTGTTGGACATACTCTCTTAGCTAACTGCCACTTAACTGACCTAGGGCTCAGCTACTTCATCATGCCACAACAAATAGCACAGCAACCAAAAGAAGCTCCCCTTTGAAAAACATTCCAAGAGTGTATGTGTTTTACGGCTTAAGAGGATCACCAGAGTACCCACCAGATTTCTGAAGTAAACAAGATGAACCAAATGATGTCAAGGAGAAGGGCAAAAGCCAGAAGCCCAGCATAAGCACGACCTAGGGTTTGGCTACCACTCTCAATTGCAATCAATGCAAACAAAGCCAGCACCAAGTTCGCCAACACAATGCCCGTATATACAGCTCCAAGTGATCCAATTAATGCACACAACACTTGCAGATAGAGGAGGACGATGGCACAAGTCTGCACTGTGTCATAACTCTCACACCATGCTGTTGTCTCTGCCCACCAGACAGAGCAACACAGCATGCTTGCACTCCACTGCAAACCCTCCTCATACAGTTACCAATCTTCCTACCCACAGCACTGACAGAAAAACCCTAATTAGGGTTCCTTTGAACTCACAAAAAAACTTTCTGATGGCTGTTTTCCTTTTTTTTTTCTTTCTTTTTTGGGTTTTCTTCTCCACCTGTTGTAAGAGATTCAAGCATCACAAAAACAAGAGATGTTGCAAGAGGTTCAAGCATCCACAAAAAAAAAAGACAAAAAAAAACCAACTCCCACAATCTAACAATGAGACCATAGCTCATTCAAACCCTAAACCAAAACCGATACATCTGACAGAAGCATCAATCATCATCGTCATCACTCACCACACACACTCTCTGTGTGTGTCTGTCTGTCTCTCTCACTGTGCTTATCTTTTCGTGCTTGATTGATGCAAACAAAAGATTGGGTGTTACAAATCCTCCCAAAAACCAACAACAACAAGAGCAAATAAAAATGGGTGCACAGAAAAATTCACGCACCTGCAGTGAGTAGATTACTGTCTTGGAAAAAAACCAAAACAGTAACGTAATTGTGGCAAAAAGTAGCAAGAAAGAAAAAGAGATGGTGATGCAGCTAAACCCCAAGTACCCACAACTCTCTAAAAAATTTACAGACTTTCTGTCCCAAAACAAAATTTGTGGAAACAGACCCTTGAATTGTTGTGATTCCTCAATTAGATGAACAACAAAAAATCAACAACAACAACAACAAACAAACAAAAACTGCTGCTGCTGCTGCTGCTATTACTAGAAGAAGAAGAAGAAGAAGAGCTCAAAACAACAGAAAGTTGTGTGTTTTTGAGAGTGTTTTGAGATCCATTCTGCAACCACCCATTCATAAAAATGGTATCTGAAACACTCCCCAAGCTTTTTGAACTAGATGCAAACAAACACACACACACATTGAGATCTCTGGTTGCGCCCTTGGAATCAGGAATCGCGTTGTCTGTCGCTCATGCGGAGCTTGTGTGGAGGGTCGTTCTCCGCTGGCTACGTTTCAGTGGGGACCCGGCCCTTTTGCCTTTGCACGAACGAACGAACGAACGAACGAACGAACGAATACATAGATGAATGCATGGATGAATGAATACATGGATGAATACATGATACTTTGGATGAATCAATATTGCACAGGTTCAATGGCTATGGTTTTATTGGCTAGAAAGTCTTCATTTTTTTTTTTGGGGGGGGGGGCTTCCTTTTACTTAAAGATATTTTTAAAAATCTAAATTTCATGTAGGTATCCATTTTGATTAAAAATCACAAAATGTTTATTTAGAGAATTAAAGAAAAAAATCAAAGCATGTTCTTGTCTAGTTAGTAATTACCAAAAACATTATTTGTTCATGCCACCATTATTTGAATTGTAGTGCATATATTCATTTCAATTGAATGACAACATATATAAGAATATTTGTTTTTGTAACATATTTTTAGTCATAATAAAGAATCCTTTATATTCTATAGTTTAATGTTATTCCATGAGATTTTGACATTCATTTCTCAATAATCGCATTCAAAGGATGATTTTTTTTTTTGTTGCAATTATTGTGTCAAATTGGGTTAAAAGACAAAACAAAAACAAATGAATATTAACAAAGCAGTTTTTGTTTAAATTTTTCTTTTTTTTTCTTTTGAAAAAGTTATAAATTGTACACTTTATCTTGATTAAAGCTTAATTAATTATACGTAAGTTAATAACAAGCAGATGTGCATTCAAGTGATGTATGAACTCTATCAACTTCAACAACCCAAGCATTTGATTTTTTTTCAAGCATTGTCACAAATCAACACACTTGGGTTTGCATTTTCAAGCATTGTCACAAATCAACACACTTGGGTTTGCACACCAAATGATACACCGAATAATAGTAGAATTATTCACATGAATGAGATGTTTCATTCCCCAACAAAAAATTGTAATGGTTCAACATAATAGTTATTGTTAACATTAGAAATAATTCATTTTGTGAGATTGTTCTGCAACAATTGTGCAAAACAGAAGTGCAAGATGAATATTCAATTCATGGGATATAGTATTTGATTCTTATTGATCAGAAAAAAAAGTTTCATCTGCTCATCATAATGCTTGTGATTTTGTAGTTGGGTCCATTGGTAATTTGGAGTCGGTGTATGCTGTGATGACCCAAAACCTAAAAACCCAAGACCTGTGTGTATTACATTATGTACTTGACAACCAAAGACTGGTCAATGCAACTTCAAGGCTGCATTTACATAAGTATGAACACTCGTAGCTTGGCAACAAATGAAGATGTTATGAAAAGTTAGGATTTCACATGTATGTGAATTGAGGCAATTGCCCAGGACAGCCGCTGCTTGTAGCTGGTGCCTAACTGATGGGTCACTCTATTTGAAGGACCCAGCGTACAGGTGCCTAGCCTGAGACCACATTGGATACTGTGCACTTCTTACGGTGACAGGCTTTGAATGGTTGGTGAACCCATCCATGGCAGTTGAGCCTCTCTCTCTGTGACATGTTGGCTAGATAGGTGATTTCTGCCAGACTTGGGATTGTAAAGAGTTTCCACTCTCATCTAGAGTCTAAGGAGAGAAGAATCTGACACCAAAACTCAGCTTCCTGAGCCTTGTGGTCATAGACACTGCACATGATGAGCATAGCAAGCCTGTTGGGAGAGAAAAAATAGAGAGCTCATGCAAAAATCAAGCGTACTGCTGTTACAATTGGAGAGGCCTTACAGTAACACATGGAGTGTCAGGGTTGTCTTGAACCAACAGTTCTAGCACAATGCAATCATCTGGAGGTCTTGTATATTTCACCCCTGGCTCAAGTAGACCTGCAATTGTAGAAACGAAGGTAGGATCCTGAATGTTAAAAGCAGGCATACCATACTCACCACAGATTTGCATTGACCTATTTCAGAACAAAATCAGCAGAGTAATGAAGCAACTGCTGAGGGTTTCCTACCCATTGACTTCAATCAGTTTTGATGCAAAAGGTCTCATCATGTCAGACCCTCATTATCATTTTGATTTCATGTAGATTGATATCTCTCCATGTGGAAGGACTATATTGGATCCAACACCTTGGATGCCCCTGCTTGAATCACTTTGTTGATACATGCATGCCAACTATGATCTGAGAAGTCACTTTCAAGAGGAAAAAATAGATAGAGATAGATCATGACAAAGAAGTACCTGCTCGCAAATTTCGGCCCCCATGTAGCATCTTAGCAAATGGATAACTTGCCCACTTTGGAATGGCAGCTTTGTTTCCTGGTTGGAATCCAAGTACCTTGCCTTTCCTTGACACCACAACCTGACACAGGAAAGTAGTCACAAAAACACTTCATAATGCCAACAAAAAAAGTCTGTGCCAGAAAATATTTTCTAGTGGCAAAATGCATCGACTTCAGAACCCATTTGAGAAAACTAGTCATCCTGAAGATCAGTTGATCCATCGCCCTACCCTTTGTCAAGAAATTCCTGTGCTCTCTACAGTCACTTGAGGAGATATATTGGTTACCTGAAAGATAAAGACATTTTGATCAGATGGAGAAGGTTGAATTTGTGGTGAGGCTAAACTGCCAGCTTCAAAACTCTCAGATGTCACAGAATCAGCACTGGCATCATCCTTGGAGACAAGTTGAATTTCATCATCAGGTTGATTCCTGTCAGTGCCAGCTTCAGTGTCTCTCACAAGGGAATCAACCTCCTGCTTATCAGCTACCTGTCCTTGTGAGAATGCTCTACCCCACTGTGTCAAGTCAGTCCCAATCCACGCACCCTGCCCAGGTCGGCTCTCAATATCATATGGCCACTTGAAGGAATCCTTCAATATACCAACCACAAGTCCACACAAGATCTCCAGCTCTTTGTCTGATACATCCTTGTTCTTTGGCATAAGTGGCTGCCATCCATGCAAATGTCCCAACATAAGAGAGAGGGATGAATGCAAAAGAAACACAATGTCTCTTTCTCAGAAAGAGCAGGACATCACAAACATGTCCAGCTTTGATGCCATCTCTCCCAGAAACTTCACAACATAGGAAAGATGATTGACAGCATACCTCCCGTTTGGAGTGGTTTCCTTTCCATTTGTGAAGAAATGACGAGTGTGTAAGAGCTGTGAGGGAGACAGGTGAACTCTGCAGGTCTCGTGCATGTGTAATAGATATACCCCTCAGCCTTGCAGCTACTAGCAGGCATATCAGCAGAACCCCTCCAACAACACCAGAGAGTCCTGCTACCCAAATAGCTTGTGTGACCTGGAGAAGAGAAGGATACAGGTGACAGAAGTGGTACCCCAGTGAGTAAATCAGACAAGAGAAAAAGCCCTATCTAGTGGATACCAATCTGGAACAAAAACAAGCTGAGATCTTTAGCAAGCCTGTGACTTGCTTTCATGCCTTCAATGTGTTTGACTTTCCAAAGTTTGATCTACAGATGAGGCTATTACAAAATACCTTACTCCATGAATGGTGAGGAACTTTCAAGTCCACATCTGTAAGCAGCATCTTTCCAGGGCAACTGACATCGTCTTCATAGTACATGTCCAATACATCTGCCAAATCTACCTGAACCAGCAAATCCAACCCAACAGAGTCTGACAACCAGCACAAGCATTTCATGTGAACTATAAGGCAGTTGAAACTCATACCAACATAACCATCTCCAAGCTTAAGCCTACAAGACAGCAATATGTCAAGCAGATGCATCTTTTAGCAGAAGAGAATCCGTCACAGAGGCAGCAAAACAAAATACAGAATAAGTGCTGCAGTTACATTTTGACCACGGACAACTGCCAAAGAGGTTGTTCTACATGTCAGGTTTAGCATACCCACCATTTGTGCATGGGAGAGATGAATTTCCCAGATGTTCTGAGCATTTGTCTTCTGTCCACCAAAAACCTGGACATGGAGTTTGTCTACATCAACCTTGAGTTTGTGAACAGGCAGATACTCATTCACTTGCGCCTCCCACCCCTTCTGAAGAACAAATCCTGCAGGAGCAGCTTTGGGCCACCATGTACGACTGGGTTGGTCCAGGTGAACACCATCTCTATGTCTATCCCCTAAGCTACTGGTCTCCTTTGAGAATCTCTCCTTGTAGCCCAACATTTCAGCAGTTGAAAGAGGACAGATGTGGATGGCTGATACAGGATGATTTTGCTTATACAATTGTGTGGTGAGTCTGGACCAAATGCTTCCTTCAAGCACCTCCTGCTGCTGCTGCTCATTCTCCTTCCTATATGTAAGAGCATAGGTGCAGACTGCTCGTGCTAAATTCTCAAGTGCATCCCCATCTAGACCTTCAATCTTCGCCATGATTTCTGCCTTCCCAAGCAACCGCCCACATTCCAACTAGACTTACATACAGATCACGTGCAAATGTCTGCAGATATACTAGCAGAACAGGGTCATCTCACACACCTACAATCCAATTAGTTTCTTAAGGTGGGTTGAGAAGTCTATCCCATTGGTCAGCCTCTCTGCTGCCCTCTGAGCATTTGCCACAATTTCACAAAACAGAGATTTGGAGAACAAACTGAGAACACGATGGAGATATTGTTTCAACCTACCTCTTGCTCATGTGCAAGGTCTTCCATGTCTCTTGATGTTCCTGGAATGTAAAAGCAAAGCTGAAACTGCAAAAGCTGCTGCATCACCACAGACTGAAAAGCACTTCCAAATGCACTCCCGCTCGAGAATTGCTGCTTCTCTCTTGCCCAAATTGTCCTAGACCGCTGTGCAACTACTCGTGTGGGTGCAAGCTGTGCCAAAAACCAAAGAAAAAAACTTGTCATTGGGTGTGTGTCTGTCTCCTCTCAGACCCAGATCTCACCTTGTTTGTAAGATGGACAATGACATGGGATTTCATGTGGTAGAAGAAATGATGGCCAGCCAGCCAGCCACCCAGCGACTGACCAACAGACAGATACAAACAAAACCAAAGTCAAAAGTTCTTACAAGCTTTGTGGAAATGCTGCTGTGATCTGCTGATCGACCTGGTATAAGTGTCTCAATGGTCATCAAGGATTTTCCCTTGGCAAGCTCTTCCGCTGCAGTCAAGCCACCATCAGCAGCCATAGCTGCAATGGCTTGCCAAGGAATTGCATCCCCAGTAATCTCTAATCTGCACAAGTCATTCTTGAAAACCCTAATCATGGGATACGCCTCAGAACTCTCAAGAATCCTTGCCTTCTTGTCTTCTTCAGTACTACTACTAGTGTTGCGCTTATTCTTCTCTTGTCGTTGCTGATCAATGCCCGGATTACTACTGCTGTTTACTTGAGATCGTGCAACCGTCTTCTTCTTCTTCTTCTCCTCATCCTCCCGCTCGCCTTTGCTTGAGGACGGCTGAGCACCCAATCCTCCATGCGCTACAGAGAGAATCAAATGCGGATATGGGTGGCGAAGGCGACGACGCTGCTGCCAAACACTAATTGTTCCAGAACATGAAAACCTTGTTGATGGTCTAACCTGGCAGCAGCAGCAGCAGCAAGAGCAGCAGAACTTCTTTCCCGCATAATTGTCATCTCCTCTGCATCCTGCTTCACTCCTTGGATTCGGCCGTACCCATTTCGCACACGCTAAACTGGAGCAAAGAGAAGACTGCAAAACACAATACTGAAGCATTTTTTTCTTTTGGGAAAAATTCCTTCACCTCGTCTGTAGGTAATAATCAAGCAAGGAGTTGGTCCTTGAACAAGGAAAAGAAATTTGATCCTGCTGTCACAAGATTGAAGAGGGTTTAGGGTTTCGGGGGACCCACAGAATGGGCGACTAGAGCTCTTGGGTCTTTTGGCGGACACCCATTTGGAGCAGCTGCAGCAGCAGCAGGACGAGCAGCAGAGGAGAAGCTCTCTCTACCCATCAGAATTTCGGTCATCGTCAGGGAAATCCGTTTAGGGTTAGGGTTTACTCCTGTAATCATCTCTCTGCCCTCTCTAGCCACTCGTCCGAAATAGCTCCATGTAACTGACATAGGTGCTGGATGGACCAGTTCCATTTGGAAGTTTTTTCTTTCAGTTTTTGAGATGCTCCTTAAAGCAGGGACTTCTTTGCATCAGGTTGTGCAATGGGCGAGGAGGTGGTTCTTCCATGCCTAGTTTGGGTACTGGTAAAGCTTTGATCCCCTGCTTCTTCCAAATGGTGAGCAGCAAGAAGTCAAGATTAAATGCACATGTGGGAGGTTGAGGGTTTTACTCACCAGCAGCTGTGTGTGTATATAGTATATACCTCTTCTGTCATTGTCCTCTTCTTTCAGCTGTTGCATTTGCCAGGCACTGCACAGAGAGAGAGAGAGAGAGAGAG
>Ga0116231_10004971_pt1 | contig 26590 bp, 27 predicted proteins | sample S1TSphgellanicum_2_FD_89695 | JGI IMG/M metagenome (GOLD analysis project Ga0116231, IMG submission 89695) | Host-associated microbial communities from peat moss isolated from Minnesota, USA - S1T2_Fd - Sphagnum magellanicum MG | ecosystem: Host-associated > Plants > Peat moss > Unclassified... | reverse complement strand
TATTTTTTATCACCTTATTATTATCTAATTTTTTAATATATACATATTAAAACCACCCTATGTTAATTACAATCCATTATTTCAGATTATTACATACCTTATATAATAATTAAATTGATTATTTGAATAAAATATACCCTATTTTAATACTAATTAACTTATAATTTTTACCCAACAAGAAATATATTTCAAATTATATTTTTACTCACATATTTTTTACTTTTTTTCACTAATGTCCCCCCTTAGGTTTTTAATACTATCAATCCTTTCACAAAAATGTGAAAGATCATCATTAATTTTGTCATCTTGTTTTGTAAATTTTAAAGCATGTGAAATTAAGAAAAATTGCCATGATTCAAATGTTGGGTTTAATGGACAAACGTGTATCCAATAAGGTTTGAATTTTGATCAAAATCAAGATTTGTAGTATCGATTAATCAAACATTTGGCTTTGTGTGTTCACATGTTTGGGTACAAAATCTATGGGTATTTGGTAGTCATAAAAATGTTGATATGCTTTAAATGTTAAAGGGCAATTGAATTGTAAGTTGCTTAGTGTTAATCAAACTTTGTATTTTGTTTTTTTTTTTTTTTCATTATCTATAGATTGCAAATGTTGCAACTTGGTAGTTTTCTAAATTTTTGTTAGTGTATGTCAATAAATAACAAAAAATTGGTGGAGTTATTAATCCTTTGTTTTTGTGAAGTCCATTGGTTTAATTGCAATGTGAAATGGCTTCCAAATTTTGTTGTGTGAAATGAATTTTTTTGTTGTGAATTAGGGTTGCAAATAAACCCCAAATATGGCATGTCTCATGTTTCTTGTTCATGAGTAGTTGTAATGGAGAACTATAATTGGAAGAAGTTGGCAATGTTGAAAAAAAGATGGATATTTAAACTAAAATGTGTTTTTGGTTTGGGTTGTTTACTATTAGACATTGCTAGAATTGAGTTGTAAAGATGAAAAATTTGGTCGAAGATTGGTAGGAGATGGTTTTTGGGTTGCTACAATTTAGTGTTTTTGAAGTTTTGTTGAAGGATGTTAGATTTTGTTATTATGAAGAAGAGATAGGAATTTATGCATATTTCTAAATCTACTTTGCATTGGAGGTTCACAAGTTGGAGGTGCTACAATGTGACATTTGGCCTATTGTAAAGAGTTGTTGAGTTTGAACATTTTTGTTGTTGTTTGTTATTTATTGTTGTGTATATGTGATGAGTTTGAAAAGTGATGCAAGGTGAAGAAAATGGAAAGGATGGTTTTGAAAAATAAGATATGTATGTTGTGTTTTCATTTGATTATAATAAGGTGCTCCAAATGTTGAAGAAGGTAGATTATAATCTAGGGAGCCCTTTTTGTTGTGAATAATTTTTGGAATGATCTTGTGATTTAGATGAAACATTATAAGCAAAATTAAAGAGACTTATTATTCTCTTTGTGGTGTAAAATTGAAAAGATTGGAGTGTGTGTGAGAGATGAGGTAGATATATTGTAATACCTTTAGCCTAGAAATTCCATTGTGCAAGATTGGACATACTTCTTATGATGTACTTTGCAATAAGGATTGAAAACATAGTCGGGGAATCATGATAAAATCAAGAAATTTCACAACTTTCGAAGGATACATGGCTTGAAAGAAGTAAGGGAGTGGGCTTTTAGTTTATTTGTGACAAAGAGAGTTTATGACCAAGAACCATGAGTTTCAAAGACCTAAGACGTAGGAGAGGACCAAAAAAAAAAGAGGAACATGTATTGTGGAAGGGTGTAGAAAATGGTATAGATACAAAATTCCATGCTTGTATGTGAAAAGAACATAAAATTCATTGGAATCCGAAGCTTTGAAACAACTTAAGGTTGTGTTTTAGACCTAAAAATGAAGAAGTCTAAAGGATAAGCTCAAGATTTCAGGGTTAATTCCCTTGCATAACTATGATACATGTTGGGATTAAAAATTTAGATTGTTCATGGGATGGTGATACTTTGGAAAAGGTTGCAGCATGGTAGTTGGTGAATGAGTATTGCATTCTAGAGGCATCTAGATGTTGGGATTTTTGGAAGGAGAAAAAGAGCTAGATTAGATTGTGATACAAGTGAGGGTCTAACCCCCCACAAAAGTCAGCTTTGAATTAGAAATTGTAATATGTTGTCGGAAGAATGTCAATGCAATAAGTGGATTTATGCTTAGACAAAGGAATAGATCACCAAGAAGTGTTCTGAGAATACATGACTTTGGAATATAATGTAATCTTGGATGCAATGAGATTATGTGTATGTGAATGTTGATTGTAGTAAGGGAGGTTCCCATATGAGTGCGTTCTCCTATGGAAGGGGCACTTGAGGGCATGAGCTTGACGATGTTCCCAAACCTCTAGAGAACGCACGAGTACAAGAACCTCCACTTACTTAAACAACTCTCTTTTTATTTTCTCCCTTCTTTCTCATTTCGTAGAAAAGAAATATTTTCATGGGAACGTGGGAACATATAAAATTGGGGAGCTCCCCGAGTATAATAATGCCCTAGGGTTCCTCTGCTGGGGGAGATCCTTCAAAATACACACAGAAATAAAAAGGGAGTTGTTTATGTCACTCTATATTTCAATCCTACAAGTTTATGTAGATAAGAGTTGAACAACCATATGGGATAAATTGAGTTGTTATTGGGAATACATGGGGGAACAAATTAAGAACTTGAGGAACCTCATGGGAACACAAAAGAAAACCAAAAAATTGCCTCTCACCTCCCCCCTCTAAAGAAAAAAAAACTGGACCCTTCAAGAGTGCATGCTGAGCATTCTCATTGGCTGCATCAAACTTTCACCTCTCCTATTAATTAGAAGAGGTTCCTTCCAAGTTCAATTTCTTTTTTTGGCAACAAGCCAATTTGATTGGCCCATCACTCAAAAAAAGAAGCATAAATCCTATGGAGACTCCCCCAAAATAGAAGGATTCTGATTTAAAATACAGAGTTCTCCCACTTTGGCCCACCTACATAGGTGAAAGGAGGACAACATTTGCCAAAGCATATGGGATAAAAGTGAGATGCTATGGAAAAACATGTTGGGGAACCCATTGGGAACTTAAAAGGGAACACAATGGGAAAACATTGGGAACCAGGGAAAAAAGAAAAAAAATCCTTCCCCTCCTCCCCACCCCCACTCTCCTAAACTTAGAAGGAAGAAAAGCAAGGCACCTTGAGACCATGCTCGGGGCTTCCCATTGGTGCATGAAATTTCTCTTCCCAAAAGAGTTAGTTCATCACCATTTTTGGCCTGTGCTAATACCCTTTGCAAACAAACACCCTACCTATTCTTCTCTCTTTTTCTTTTGTCCTAATTTTAGTAGGCTGTACTACTTTTGTACGAAGTAGCAACAATTTTCAAACCAAAAAAAATCTGTTGTTGGGATTTGTTTTCTTGCACCGAAGAAGCAGCCAACACAAATGATTCATTATCCCCTCATCAATTCTATTATTATGTTGAATATATGTTTGTGTTGTTGATTCCTGAATCTCAACTTGTAATGTGATAGAGTTCTGTTGAATAGATTTTTGTTGTTGTTACTTAATTTGCAAAAAGAGAGGAGTAGATGGATTGGGTACAGAGTTGGTGATGAGATAATTAAGACTATTGAGCCACCCAAATTGCAAGCAAACAAAACATCAGTTGCTATTGTCGTTGTACTACTGATCCTTACTTACTTCCTTGTTGTTGTTGTTGTTGTTGTTGGTGTAGTAGTAGTACAGTACTTTCATGATTTCCATTGTTGGTTTAGTTTTGGATTTGTACTGCATTGCACCGAAAACAGCTGCCTCTTCCTTCTCTCCAATTGCCCTCACCACCTCATGCACAAGAATTCTAAATATTGTCCTTCACACAAAGAACAACAATATATATATATATATATACCCATTTCAATCTTCTTCACAACAAGAGAGCAAGCAAAGCAATCAATCAAGCCACTGTTGATCATGATGCTGCTGTTGTTGTGAATCTTTGGGGATTGATGAAGAAGCCTTTGTTGTGAGTAGGATCCAGCAGAAGAGGTTCAGTGTACAAGTAGAGAAAACTCAGGAGTTGTTTCCTGTTTCTGAACTCTTTTCCATGAAGAAGTGAAGGTGTAGGTGAAGTGAAGTGAATTCAATCTGGAGGGAGGGAGGGAGGTCAAGAGAGTGATAATTGGTGAAGAAGACGCTTCTACTGCTGCTGCTGCTGCTGCTGCTGGTCCCTTTGAGTTTGTTTCTGAGAAGCTGGAAATGGGTTTTGTTGGGATCATAATGATGATGGTGATGATGATGATGGTGATGGGGAGGAAGAAGAAGATGATGATGGGTTGGAGAGAAATGGTGATGTGTGTGGTGGTTTGTGTGAGTGTAATTCTGTTTTCGGTGCAAGAAGCTGATGCACATGGTGGGGCTCATCATGAGGAGGAGCATGAGGAGGTGGCAGGGCCTGCTGCACATGATGATGCTTCTTCTGTAGGGCTGGATAATCTGCAAGCCAAGGGGCTTATTCTTGTGAAGATTTGTTGCCTGATTATTGCTTTCTTTGCAGCTCAACATTAAATCTCAGAAATTAATCAATTGTACACAAATGGGTGGTGTGCAAACTGCAAATGTCATGCTTACAATATGGCTACATACAAGTAGCAAGAGTTGTTAGATAGATACTTTGTCAGTGTTTTTGTAAACAAATGGATCAAGTCTAGTGCAACAGATCCAAAGAGTTGAGTTTTACATTGTACTTACAAAATGTTAAGCAATTTTGTGGAGTACTTTTGTGTATGTCAGATTGTCAGCTGCTGTTGTAAAAGGAAAAAGACCCAGTGGTTCAGTTTTGCATGGTACTATGTAGACAATGGCAGATACCTAGTACAAGCAAGCAAGCGTCTTCTGGATTGTGAAAGCAAAAGCATTATCCTTTCCATAATGTAAGCGGTTTTTATGATAAGCTATTCAAAACAAATCAAACCCACATGCAGCAAAAATTCTTGTGAATCTATGATTTTTGTTTTAAGTGTTCGCTTTCCGAAACTTTTTGGGTGCTCATCTTTCTTTGGCAAACCTTGTGTTCTCTTGTATCCTCTGCGCAGGGTTTGGTGAACTGTAGTGTGTTGTTCTTGGTTCTTTGGTTGTTGCACTTTCTAATGGATTCTCTTTGTCCCATTCCCAACAAAATGCTTATTTGTCCATGAGGAAGAATTTGGGTTAGGATTCTTAGAAAAAGAACCACTAAAGTTTCCCTATTTTTGGAAAAAGATCACCAAATCATATGTTCAAGAGCACATGAAAAACAAATAGGGTTGTCAGGTCATCTCTTTCTATCTTGGCCTGCAAGTGGCCAGACAACAATTCTCCTTGTGCCAGACTCAAAAAATCATTGCTACATGTGGATGATGATGTGCACAGGCAGAGATAGGCACAACAACCCAATTTCACAGAGCTAACTATCCTCATTTCACACAAAGAAACAGAGCTCCTGAGGAATCAAAATTTCACAATTGGAATGCCAAGCTAGCTTCAGCTGGATGCACTTGACAACTTGGAAGTAAAAAAAAAACGAGAGTGAAACCAGAAGGTGACACATGGGGGGATTCTACTGATTTCAGCTGGCTCAAATTGTCATCTGGAGCAACAACCGATCATGGTGCAGAACTGCCCTGAAATGCTTGAAGATAAACTTCAAAACCCACGATCACCCACTTCCTTAGCTCAAGTGCTAGCTCAAATTTGCAATTGCACAAGTATTGCATACATCAAAGCTCTTGCACTCCCATGGTGCACACACACACGTGCATGCACGCACACACAAATTTGCACACATTCTTAGACAAGAAACTGAACTTGTAAACCAAACCAATTAAATGTGCCAGCTGCTACTCTGCTGCGAGTTGCAGAACCCACCAGATTGGTCCCCCAAAAACACCCAATCACTCGGATCACTCCAGCTAATGCTGCAACAATTTCAAGCAACCAGGATCACAAGAGTGTAGCAAGTGATTTGTTACAATACCAGAATTTTGCACCTGACCCACTACTACTACTACTATGATCACTCCGAGGAAGAAGCCCCAACTCTTAAACACTCACTAGTCAACCCGAAACTCTATCAAAATTCTCTCCTTTCTGGTTGGTTGACTAGTTGGGTTTTTAGTACTTCCCAAAACTATGGTAACCTGCAACAAATTCATGACTTTGTGAAAGAGAGAGAGAGAGTACCAAGACTTTTTTTAACCCAAATTTAGGGGATGTTTTCCCCAATGTTTCAGTACTAGTGAGCTCATGCTTTCTCAATTGTGGATTTGTTATGACCTCTCTTTTCATGATTTTTTATCATGTGTTTTTTATGGTTATATGGGAAATCCTCTACTATAAGTTCAATAGATTGTTATTATCAAGGCATGAAATGGGTGGCTATGAAACATGAGGTTCAACTAGATGACAAACATGTTAGAGCATTTGGAAACCATATGAAATCTAACCTAGAACATTTATGACATGCAAGAGATTCAATTAAATTAAGCAACTTGATATTTCATTCTAGCCATTTAAAAATGTTACATGTCAATCCAAGCCTAGTTGGGTGATAACTCATATGGTCGTTTGAGCTTAGGATAGAGTGTTTGGTTAGTCACTATGCCTTACACAATACCGGACAACAACAAAAGGACATGTAAAACTAAAACACACATGGACTAGTTGTTGAACATATTGCTCATAGTTTATTGATCATGGTTTTAGAAAAGTCTCAAGAAATACGTAAATGTTCATTTCAATTCATACCTTGTATTTTTTAATTTTTTAATTTTTTGGGGTTCAAAACACTTATTTCCATAATCACAACAATTTTGCAAAATTCAACTTTTCAAACATCCATGTAACCTTATAGTTTCATGCACATTCATCAACAACATGAACCTAGTACTTATAATGTTTCCAATTGTTGTGGGTGCCCAGTGTAATTCCATGCTACACTTAGAATGTTGAAAGATTTAGGAAGGTCTCTAAATTGATGATATCTAGATCCAATATAAGATGGCCATGACACAAAAGAATTTGTTGTGCCATCAACAATAGAATGGTGTGTAAACATGGATGAGTGCATTAGTCATGCCCATAAATCACACATTCTAACACTGATGAATAACTTACTACAAGGGAGCATAAAATGACATTTTGATACTTGACAAAATGCACAATAGAAGGTGGTGGCTTACAATCTATAACACACGAGCCAATAAGAATTGGTCTTTGACACACAATGCACACATAGTCCATTGTTTAATCCAAATACAAAGAGTAAATTTCCCTACCCAACAATCGTTTAAGCTCAATTGACCAACTAGAGTCCCGGGGACTCACATTGGTTGGGTGCTTATACACTAAAATTTGGACCTAAGCACTTGTTCAACGCATTTGTGAAATAAGTCTTTAAACATTCATCATTGCTAAGGCATTACAACATCGAGTTCACTACTTGGGGGTCCCAAATGCCACATGTATGGGTCTAAAGATAGCTAAAGTTACTTACATGTGTTGAGAAGAAGAAGCATCAACCCAAAGGCAATTGTTAATTATTTGGTACTCATTGCCTCCTTGCAAGAGGTTGTGTGGGTTTTCCAATTCACCACTTGGCAATTCTACAAGCCATTTTACCAATTCTATATATATGTCAAATGGGTCAACAAGTCAAAGTGATGACTGAAAAAACCATTTGAGTATACACGAGGGTCAAACCATAAAAGTTGGGTAACTCTAAACCTACATGGTACCAATAATATGATGTGGGTTAAAAAGTGACTAGATTTGATGGATGAAAAAAAAACCATTCAATCACGTAGTTCCCACAATTCATTCACCTACAATTATTAGCCTAGGGCACAAATGGTTTTTCCAAAATGAAAAATTGGTTCCAGTTTCAGTTCTGAAAATCAGACCCAGTTCTCATTGGGTTCTTACTAACCCAGAGTGGAATCAGCAGTTAACCACAGGTCAACCCCCTGACTCTAGTCACTTTCCCCCACCCTTTTTTTTTTCCAAAAATCTTTGATTTTGGTTCAGGTTGCACAACTAAATAGAACTGGGAACCTGGTTCCCGGTTCAATTCTTTAAAAAATAAAATAAAATTGTGTAAGTGTTTAATATCTATTTGTGTAAATGTAGAACATGAAATTTTGGAGATGTAAAATCGTGTAAATTTATTTTATGTCGTGTAAAAAAATGTAAATGTAAAAAAATAAAATTTATATGATTTTATGCGATCACATAAAATAGTATAAGCGTAAAACAATGTAAAAAAATATGATTTTTACTTTTGAAGGGGAGGATTTCATAATGATTTTGTTGATAGGCCAACCAAATGGCAAATTGCTTTTTAAAAAAAATGGCACCCACAGCTAATTAAAATGGATTTGCAAAAGGTATGGTCGCTAAAGATATATAACAAGTACACTTGCACTTCCCCAATACATTTACATGAGACCATGTAAGTGTATTTGACAAATATTTACACTGACCTCCTGCAAATGTAAAAATAATAATATACATAGCAACAATACATATGATTTACACTTACACAGGATTTACACGCTGTATATATACCTATTGACACTCACAAGCACAACACGAGTCATAACCGACTGATATTGTTTTCAATACAATACTCATACCAGTACTATATACCTAAGTTGCACCCTACAGACCATTAGAGCACTGGAAAGGAGAGGAAAAAAAAACCTTGGATGCCCCAAAAAATAAGAGCCAAAATAATTCCATGTGTACTTAAGTGGATATTGAAATTCACATGACTAATAGTCATGACTACAAATATTGGTCATGAGTATAAAGGAGGACATAGTTTGGCTAAGGGGGGAAGGAGGAGGAAGAACCTTGAAGAGGTAAAGAGAAAAAGAGCAAAATAGGTAGTGTGTTCTTTGCAAAAGGGTATTGGCCCAGGCCAAAAATGGCGATGAACTCTTTTTGGAAGAGAAATTTCATGCACCCATTATGTATTATCATACATACTTATGTTTATGTTTGGTACGCATAGTGAGAAAAATGGGGCAAAAATGGGGCTGCTCTCTCTCTCTCTCTCTCTCTCTACTCTCTTTTGGACAACACACACAAGATGCCAAAACAATATCATCATAATAAAGCATGAAAATTCAAGCTCATCCAAAATGTTGTTGGTGTTGTCGCTATTGTTGTTGTTGTTGTTGGGCTTGGCTGCACTTAACTAATCCTTACAACTAGGCTAGAGATACTAAATCTGGCACAATTGCAGGACAGTTTTGTAGTACAACAACTTCAACATCCACAACACATCCACTAAAGTACAACAATCATCTCTCTCTCTCTCTCTCTCTCTCTCTTCTCTTGTTGAAGTTTCTATTTTCAGCCTGTTAGTACTACTTAGTACGAAGTGGCCAGAATTTTCAAACCAAAATCTTTAATTTATTTTTTGTTACCTATCTTGAGATGACATTAAAATTTTGAAGAAAGAATATGGGAGGTTTTGTGTACTAAAAATCATCTTAAGATATTTGTTATATTAAATTAAACACTTTTCTTTTTCTTCTTGTTTTTCAAAAAAGAAGCTTGGGGGAGGGAGGGGATTTGCCCAAAAACAAAAGAGAGTAGATAGAAGGATTGGGTACCCAGTTTGGTGATGAGACAGAGATAATTGAGCCACCAAAGTTGCAAGAAAAAAACACATCAGTTGTCATTGTTGTTGTTGTTGTTGTACTAGTACTAGTTAATTGCTTCCTTCCATTTTGTTGAGTTGTTGTTGTTGGTGGTGGTGGGGGTGGTGATGGTGTAGTACTACTTCCATTTTTGGTTTGGTTTTGGATTTGTACTGCACACATTTTGTTGCAGCAGCAGCTGCTGCAACAGCCACCGTCACCACCTGGCCTCAAAATCCCCCACCAGATTCCCACAACAATCCAAATTATTTCCCGGAGCACCACAACAACAACTACATATAAGAATGTTCATTCAATCTTCTTCACAAGCAAGCAAGCAATCAAGCAATTCAGTGATGCTGTTGTTGATCTTGTTGGGGGATCAATGAAGAAGAAACTGCCAAGTTTCTTGTGAGGAGGATCCAGTAGAAGAAGAGGTCCCAGTGCACAAGTGGAGAAGAAGAAGAAGAAGAAGATTTATGTCTTTGTTTCCTGCTTTGTTTGTGAACTCTTTTCCATGAAACAAGTGAAGGTGAAGTTCAGTGAGGTGAATTGGATCCAGAGGGAGGTCCAGAGAGTGATGATTGTTTTGTGAAGAAGGTGCTTCTGCTTCTGCTGCTGGTCTTTTGAGTTTTTTTTTTGAGAAATGGGTTTTGTAGGGATGATGATGATGATGATGATGATGGGGAGGAAGAAGAAGATGATGGGTTGGAGAGAAATGGTGATATGGTTAGTGGTTTTTGTGAGTGTTTTGTTTTCTGTGCAACAAGTTGAGGCGCACGGTGGGGCTCATCCTGATGAGGAGGCGGTGGGGCTTGTTGGAGATGATGCTTCTTCTTCTGCTGTAGGGACGGAGGATCTGCGAGCCAAGGGGCTGATTCTTGTGAAGGTTTATTGCTTGATTATTGTTTTCGTTGCGACTTTCGTGGGTGGGATCTCGCCTTACTTCCTCAGGTGGAATCACTCCTTCCTGCTGCTGGGGACGCAATTCGCAGGCGGCGTCTTCTTGGCTACGGCGTTGATCCATTTCTTGGCGGACTCCGCTTCCACCTTCCAGGAGCGCACTAGCAATCCCTATGCCTTTGCGGAAATGCTGGCCGTCGCGGGATTCCTCCTCACCATGCTTGGCGACGTTGTCATCCAACACGTTTATAGCCACAGCCGATCCTCCCATGTCTCTTCCACCAAACCTGACGTCGAAGAAGCCCCTGTAGCAGCAGCAGGTACCTTGTCTGAAAACCTCAGAGAGACACAGAGAGACAGACACAGACAGGCACAGAGAGCATACCATCTAAGTGCCTCCATTGAATTTGTAGCAATGAGAGAACACCAAACCTCTTTGATGCATTCTTTGAGATGAAGCACACGCCCAGACTTTTCTGAAGCTTCAAAACCAGCTCCAATAGTTCTTGTATAACTTCTTTACAAATTCAGATTCAAGCTGGGCAAGAATTTTTTTATCATAGTGGGGCTGACCTTATGAAAGAGCAATGGGTTGTTCATAAATTGTGAGATACTGCAATTGGTTAATCATAGATTGTGAGATGCTGCAATGAGTTGAACATAGATTTTGAGATACTGCAATGGGTTAATCATAGATTCTGAGATTCTGCAATGCATTGATCATAGATTCTGAGATGCTGCAGCACTGGGTGGTGATGCTTATTAATATGATTGAAACCATTGATGACAGCAGCAGCTGCAGTACCTGAAGCAAAAGCAATCATTCTTTCAACGTCAACAACAACAGTTGGGGATGCAGTGTTACTCATTTTGGCTCTGTGCTTCCACTCAGTATTTGAGGGCATCGCAATTGGAATAGCAGGTTGGAATCTTTTTCTTGTCAGAGCTTTTGGAAAACCCTACTTTACTCAACTCTTGAGTCTTTTTCATGTTTGTCAATCAACTTGGTTGAAGCTAGATGTGGTAGATCCTTTTGGTGACAAAATCCTGAAATGTGGGAAAAATAACAAATTCTCTCCTGCAATGTGATGATGATTCTGTAGAGCATTTCATTTGCTCACACCTTTTGTCAATTGAAACTGAGCAGGAATTGTGTTTGTGGGTGGGACTTTGATTTTGGTATTGTGATGCAGAGACAAAATCCAATGCATGGAAAGCTCTATGGACGGTATCTTTGCACAAGGTTTTTGCAGCTATTGCTATGGGGATTGCACTATTGCGCATGTTGCCAAATCGGCCTCTCTTGTCATGTGCATTATATGCATTTGCATTTGCAATCTCCACACCTATTGGAGTAGCAATTGGAATCATCATCGATTCAACCACTGAAGGTCCCACAGCTGATTGGGTTTATGCCATCTCAATGGGACTTGCATGTGGTGTGTTCATTTATGTGGCTATCAACCACTTGCTTGCTAAAGGTTACATCCCTCCTCACCCAGTGGCTGCAGACCGACCTTTCCTGAAATTCTTGGCTGTCTTACTGGGTGCTGCCCTGATTGCGATAGTCATGATCTGGGATGCATAAGACAGACATATGGATGGATGGAGACAAATTTTTCTTTGACTTGCAGCTAAGGATTGGGAGGGACAACCCATGGGACAACTGATTTTGCTCAAAACTTGTTTTGACAAATTGAGATGAGGGTATATAGACTTCTTGTCAGAGGACACATAGCACATCACTAGGCTGCTGAGCAATTGAGTCATGAGTTCTGCCAAGAGATTGTAGATCCCAAATTACTGATTCAGGTTGTATTGTCATCAGTTGTAATACCTAGTGAAGAAGTCTAGATGTGATGATGATCAATGTACATCATCTAGCTCAAGTTCATAATGGCAAAATTTGACTGCACTTGAGCCAATCATCCTTAAACAAAATCATTCACTTGAGATTGATAGATTCAGAATGTTTAGAACCCAGTTCACTGGTAAGCAGACAGATGAGAAAACAGGGAGCAGAAGAGTTGCTCTGATTTTATGCCCAAGAGAACAATTGATTTTCTTCAGAAACTTTCTGGTTTTCAGGAGAATTCATTCTTGTAGCAGAAAAATGTACCACAGTTATTGCAGCCAATCCCACATGCTGATTTTTGCCTCTCATTTACTTCATTTGCTGAAATGTTAGAATTTTTGTGCTCTGCATGCTATAGTGATTTTATTGAAATAAATCTAGTGTCATTCCTATTGCTGCAACTTTCCATACTGTGCACTGTTGAAACTGGATGCTGAATCAACATCATGAAAGTGCCAAAGCAGATTAAATCCATTTCTTTCTGGAAATCAATCTTGAAACATGTTTAATGATAGGTTTGTGCTGCCATTTGAGCATATATGTAAAATACATAATTCATTACCAAAATCATTGCATGAACTTTTTTAACCTAAGACTGAATTCAATAGCAGATCAATCACACGTAGGAAAGATATATTGAAACTGGTTCAGAAGAAACAACCATTGAGGAGCACAAGTAGAGTGTATGTCTGGAGTGAGCTTCAGGATTTATTCTGCAGACCTAAACAAACACTCCCCTGATCAGCCATGTGCTGGTACAGACATCTAGTAAAAGCAAACCAGCTCTTCTGACAGATGGAGTTGTCCAGGCTTTGTTGGGCTACTTTCCATGAAATTGGTTTTACAAGGCTTTAAACCAATCACTGTGCTTGAAAGGTTGCCACAACTTGCTGCCACCCACTGGTTGGTCAACCATCTTCAATCCAGCAATACAACAACACTATGCTATATTGCAAGCAATTCTCCTAAAGCAAGAGAAGGACAGCCTGCTGGAAGCTATGGATTACAACACATCCTGAATCCAAATCCGTCATTAAAAAGTACTTTGTTTCTGCATCTCTGCAATTCTAAGCAGCTTCAGAAATACACATGCATCACTCTTAGATGCCTAGAAGCAACAAAAACTTCAACAACCTGCCTCTTGTCAAAAATGTGCAGTGATGGATGCTCACCTTTTGTTGCCATTCCAACCAGCAGCTGTTGTGCATCAAGGAAGAGCCACAAAGACAGAGCCTGTCCTGTCCATCCATTTACTACTTGGGACTTGTTCATTTACTGAGCTCCCCTTTCTTCAGCAAAAAAGAAAACTCTTGTTGGGTACTTTTTGCACTCATGTCATATCGTAGAAAACAGGAAAAAAAAATGGACCTTGAAATACAACCCCGTAAGCAAACAAGGTTTTTCAGTCTTAGGCTGTTTCAGGGAGATCTTTTACCTTAATGGTTATAGATCTTGGTTGAAGGAAACTAGCACAACTCCTGAAGATTTTCATGCTACAATAGTGAGAATCTCATCTGAGATTGAAGCTATAACTTATACTTCACTGATCTCTCTCCCTCTTTCTCTCTCTGTGACAGTGATCCACAGCCGGCTCCTCATTGATTGAATGCAAAAATGAGAAACTGGGTATGAACCGTAAAAGAGACGGAGAGCAGGAATGGCAATTCCATGTGCAAAAGCTATGTGGGCAGTGAGGAAACAGAGAACAGAATGGCTGGCTGCAAGAGCCATGAAGAAAACACTCTTGTTGCTCTCTAGATTATGCTGACCCAAATTCCTGAAGCCATTTCTCATGTCGATCAATATCTGATGTGGAAACACTTCTGGATATCTTAGAGAGAGCTTCTTCAAAGTCACGCATTGCCACTGGGTCGTACATCTCATCCTTAGTCATGTTTTTTATTTCATCGGGAGTTTTGCCAGCAATCTTGCGCCGCATGCCATTCATGGATGCATCCCTACAGATGTTGGTCAGGTCATCACCACTGTAGCCCTCAGTGCGCCTTGCAAGGTCTTCCACATCTACATCCTTTGCTATCTGTTGGAAGAAAAAAACCAGTATTTTACCTGTCAGAACTCTGTGAAATTGACTGACCACACTAACTATACTGATTTCCAAAAGAGTGATAAGACAGACCTCACATCTCAGCTACCTATACCAAGACAGGTAGGAGAAGGAATGTCCCCACAAGAGGAGTTTGGGAAAAGAAGAGACCTCAACATCCTTGAGGTTGATGCGGATGAGCTCACGCCGTCCTTCTTCATTTGGTAATGGAATATAGATACGCTTCTCCAGTCGCCTCCTGCAGAAACCAAGTACGAGACTATGAGGATGGGAGGAGAAGACTGGTACCCTTTCTTGCAAGCCTTGGTTTGCACAATCCAAACTGCCTCCAATTCAGGATGTGACTGCTAGGACTGCATAAGAGAGCTCCTCGGACAAGATGCCATTCAAGGGGCAATGCTACAAGGCTGTGGAGTTGTTGAGGTAACAGAAACTAAGGATGGGAAGGAAGGTGACAAAATGGGTAAAACCCAACCTCAGTGCCTCATCAATGTCCCAGGGAAAATTCGTTGCTGCCAATACCATGACTATCTTCTTATCACCATCATCACCTGTCGCTGTGTTGTTGACTCCATCCACCTGCACTAGCAGCTCTGACTTTACGCGCCTCGATGATTCATGCTCACCAGATGACCTGCATACCCACAACAGCATTCTTAACAATTCTCTGATCTGAAGAAAAGGTCATAAATGCCATTCACATTTGTGCTTCGCAGGAAAACTGGTGCCTGCAGGAGCAGCATTTGATTTGAGCCCTTGTGTTAGCAAACACACAAGCAGAAACAAAACCCAGCAGATGACACTGGGACAAGAAGACATACCCGCGTGAATTACAGAGTGAATCAATTTCATCAATGAAGATGGTGCTTGGAGCATAAGCACGAGCCAGATCAAATAAGACGCGCACCATGCGCTCACTTTCACCCCGCCACTTAGATGCCAGAGTTGCAGATGACACATTGAAGAAAGTGGTCCCGCACTCTGTTGCAACTGCCTTTGCCAATAGAGTTTTTCCTGTGCCAGGGGGTCCAAACATCAATACTCCTTTCCAAGGTCGCCGGATGCCCTGCAAAAAACCATTTTCTCCTCCCTCAGAAATCTCCTGAGCCTGCTGGGAAGGAAATCACACTTGTTGAGAAGAAACTTATTTGTGTTTATATAGACAACGGACCTGGAAGTACTCAGGCATCCAGAGAGGCAGGACAACAGCTTCCTCAAGGAGACGTTTGGCTTCAGTCAGGCCTGCAATGTGCTCCCAACGCACGCCTGGACTTGTCTCTAGGACATCCCTTTCAAGCATAGCTGCTAAATCAGCATCAGGTCCTTCATATTTCCCTTTTCTCGATGCCACACCCTTGGGAACCTCCTCCTCTGCAGCTGAGTTCTGCACAGATTAGAGGAGCCTCTTTAGTACCTAGTGCCTGTCAAGATGTGCAGTAAAGATGATAACCAGAATAAAAACCTTGCATTGGAGCAGTCACTCAGAAACTAACACACTCGAAGACAGTGCACCAACCCATGCCATCAGGAATCCAGTGGCAACTTCTATGCAAGAGAAAGGAGGACTTGTAATGACAGGAACACTCTTACCAAAGAATCTCTTTTGGTGGGGGTTGAGCGAGCATTGCTTTTGCGTGGAGCTTGCCCTCCTCCAATGCTAGAGGTGCCTTTTGAGGTTCCTCCAACTGAAGCTGCAGCACCAACACCTTTTGTGACTGGACCACTCACAACTGGCTTGCTCACTTTTCCCGCTGCTCCTCCAGATCCAACTCCTCTGTCCCCAGCCCCACGTGCATATGCAGCCATCCTTTTGGCCTGTGCAGCTGCAGCCATCTGGCCAGCTTTAGTCGGCCGCCGGCTCCCATACTGCATGGGTGCATCACGGTTTGGCGGTCTCCATACATCAGGGTCATCAGAGTCAATTTTTATGACTGAAGGATATGCAGGTGTGGTTGATGATGGAAGGTAAACCTCATCAACAGGGAAATGAGATTGACGCACGATACGTGGAGAGCTGGGTCGAGGTTGTGCACCCGGTGCCTCTTTGAACGCCTGTCGTTCAGCATCAATCTGCCTCACTATGTTGAATTCCTCTGAAAGATCACGCTTGCATTTGTTCCACTTTGTGAGCAGATACGGATCATCTATGCTGCTGATATGCCTGATGAGTGAGCACACCATAGGAATTCCATTCACCACACAAATCACATCAGAAAAACAGCACTCAGGAACAAAAAGGTGCAAAAGCAGAGAAGTGTATACTATGAGGTATGAAAACCAAAGACGGTGTAGAAGAAGATTGTCATGAGGCAAATGCTGCAAAGAGTCCCAGCTTCACAGCTACCAAACTCAGTCATCCTCAAATGCTTATGTTTAAGCATTCAGAAATTCTCACAAAAGTGGAGGCGCGTGAGTCACACAAAGAAAATGGCGTTGCAGATAGAAACTCCATGAATAAAACAGCAAAACACGATTCGCAGAGTGTATTACACATAGCATACAACATGTCCAGCAGAAGAAAAGCTATGGCAGCTTTGTTTTTCCAGCAGAAGAAAAGCCATGGCAGCTTTGTTTTCCAGCAGAAGAAAATATATGCCATTGTTTTGCTTCCAGCATTCTCACAGCATTCTGGCAACCCAGAAGATTAGGGTTTTGGCAACAAGAGACCAAAATCCTACTGGCTACTCGGCAGCAGAAGAATCCACCACTTCCCATTGCATCAGATCGACATTGAAGAAAGCATATTCTGAGACGAGGAACTGAATCTAGAGAAGAAGAAAGGGAAGTGAGAAACATGTCCTCGTGCTTTTTGCTTGAAGAAGCTGAAGAAGAAGGGAAGGGATGAGAAAAACAAAGGAAAAACCTACTTGTTGATCTGTGCGAGAACTCCTTCGAAGAAGATGAGAGCTGTGTCGTAGTTGCCCAGCAGTGCATACTCTCTTGCAAGCGTCAGATGTTCTCCTATCCCTGCCAATTGACCACCCATCTTCTTCTTCTTCTTCGCCTCTCTCTTTCTCCTCTCCTCCTCCTCTTCTTCTTCTTCTCACTGCTCTCGACGACTGTTGTGCAAAGCTGCTACTTTTCTTCTACTTCTTCTTCTCTCAAAATTTGTTTTTTTGGTAACAAACCCGAAACACCCATCATCATCTCATCTCCTCCTGCTGCAAGATTATCCCCCTCCTCTCCATGCATTGCCAGCATCAAACGAAGACACACCCATTACTCGATCTCATCACCTTCTTCTTCTTCTTCTTCTTTTTCTTCAGAGAAAGCAAAGGAAGGGAAGAGAACGACTCCTCATAAGATCCAGGGCACCAAAAAAAACAACACTCAAAAGACGTCGGAAACAACAACAACAACGCCAAGCGATCAGGCTTGTTCTCCTGCTGCTGCTGCTGCTGCTACTGCTACTGCTACTTCTTCTTCTTCAACTAGAGAGAAATCCATATGCTCTTGGTGGTGATGTGATGAGGATCACAAACAAGAATTCACAGAAGGAGCTGGGGTGAGAGATCTTCTTCGTTTCTCTTTCGCCCAAGAGATCTCCCAAAGAAAAGAAGAAATCATCCGGCCTGAAGAAAGAAGCTGGAGAGAAACAAATGAGTCAAGTACAAGGAAAGAAAGAAGATGAAGAAGAAGCAGACTCTCTCTGATGGGTCGTGGCGGAATGCATCCGTTGCAAAGCACCAAGTCCTTGGATGATGATGGCTGACAGACAGACAGACAGACAGAGCTACAGTGTCTTCGTCTCTGCTGCAATCACACTACCACCACGATGATGATGATGATGCCGATGGCCGATGATGGGTCATGATCATGATGATCATGCTCACTCGCTGCTCACGACGAAGGAGCACTTCCTTCCCCCACCACTCCCCCACCCACCCCACGACAGTCATCAGCTGTCGTTGCCTGCTGCTGCTGCATTTTGGTTGTGGAATTTTTGGTTTTTTTGTTGGGGTCCATGTTCTTCCTTTCCAGGAGCTTTACGGTTCTCTTCTTCCTCCAGTACTGCACTTCTTCTTTGGAGATTTTCACCGATTTTGTGTGTTGCGTCCCTTCTTCGATATCACCCCATTTTCTTCTTCATCATCTTCTTCTTCTGTTGTTGCGGGATTTGAATTTCACTCTGACAAGAGTAGTTCTGTCTTTCTTCTTGACTCTCTATCTCTCTTCTGTCTCTCCTCAGTCTTTTTTCTGTTTTTGAGATGTGAAGTTCAATGGGGATTCTTGAGGAGATCCTTCGTGGTTTCCTTTCAGCAAGCGCAAGATAGGGTTGGGGGATTATTGTTGTGATCATCTCTGTGCTTTCTGTGTTCCTTTCGTCCATAGGTACCCTTCCCACAAATCAGCTCCATGGTTTCTCTATCTGGGTGTTGTTCTCTTCCTTTCCTGTTGCTCTCTCTCTCTCTCCTGTCTGTCTGCTTGCTTCTGTAACCAGATCTCTTTGCTTTTGAGGAAGCTAGCTAGCTAGCTAGCTTTGACCTGAAGACTTTGTCAGCTTTGGGTCTTGTTGGTTTTGCTGGGGTGAGGAGTTGTTGCCATCCAAAAAGGCTGTCCCTTTCTCTCCGGGTTCTGAGGTTTTCTTCTCAAAAAACCCATTTTTCAGTAAGTAAGATCAACACCTCTCTCTCTATACAAAGCCCATCTCGTTCTCTTTCCAGGTTCTAAGCTTTTCTTCTCCAAAGACCAATTTTCAGTAAGTATAGATCATTAAGCTCTCTCTCTCTCTCCAAGCTATTAATCTCCTCCTCTCCTGGTGGGGACTTTTTTTTTGCAGTTTGTTGTTGTTGATAAGAGATCGAGGATTGGGGGAAATGGATCCAAGCAGTCGAATGAGCGTTTCTTCCTCCTCCTCCCACCTCTGGATTCTTCTGTGGTGGTGTTTGGGACTCTTTCTTTTGCTGTCGGTATTGCTATCAACTCCCATGGTGCTTGCTGACCATCCTGCTTGGCTCGCTGAGACTCGCGAAAGCAATTCTCCTCTTGTTGCACCACCATCCCCCCAAGGGTGAGCTTGAGCTTCTTCTCTTACCCACCCAAATGTCTGTTGCACCCCACCTGGATGTGTTGCTCTATTTTTCTTTTGTAATCCACAACTCTCAGAAGAAGAGATCGTTCAGTTCAGAGTTTCCTTCCTCTCTTATTACTCCCTCAACCCATGGCTTGAAGGTCTTGTTTCACATCTCTCTGACATCTGATGTATGCAGGTTGGATGAACCGATGATGGTGGTGTCAAAGGATGGTGGCCTGCATGCTCTCGATCCTGTGTCCAAGAAGAAGAGATGGTCGTTCTCGTCAGGGGAGGCACTGTGCTCCACGTATTCCTCTCATTTTGCAGACATCCAAGAACAAGGAAATGATGATCTCACCACCAGAGAGTGCAATGGGAGTAGTATGGATCATGGAGGTGGCAGGACTAGTGAAAATGATGATGAGGAGGAGGATGACCCTGATCTCTCTGCTGAAAGTTGCAGTATTGAAGATGCAGATCTTTCAGGTGGTCGTCATGATCATGACAACGATGACATTGGCAGCAGAGATGGTGGTGCAAGTGCTGAGAATTCCAGATACTCGTCCATCTTTCTCGGACCCAATGGAGCTTTGTATGTAGAAGATGTCAGTGGTGTCAATGTGGGTACTTTCTTTCACAAAATCCATTTTTGTTGTTGAATCTTTTTTGCATCATGCAGAACTAGGGCTTAGGAATCTTGCAGAATTAGATTATTTAGGAATCGACACTGCTATGGTGTTGGTTAACAAATGCAAGAGCTGAGTTTTGAGCTTGTCAGTGCCACTGTGAAATCAATGTGTATGTTCTTCCCATGGATTTGTTGTGGTCCATGAAGAGTTGTCAAGAGTCAGGGAGCTTCAATAACAGGCAGTGAAGATTTATAACTTTCTGAGGTTTTGTGTTTGTTGCTGTCTTATGTGTGCATGTGCATGCACATGGGGTGTGTGTGAAAAACTCTTTGATTGCTTCAGAAGCTTCCTGTCACTGTGGAGCAACTTGTGGAGAGGTCACCATACCAGACAGATCAAGGGACAGTGGTGCTGAGTTCAGTTACCAATACTGCATTTTTGCTGAACAGAGACAATGGAGCTTTGATTCGCAAGTTTGACAACTCTGGCAGTGCCCTTCTGAAAAAGGCAGCATCTTCTCACTCTACCGGTGGCAGTGGCAGTGTCAATGCCAATGATGCAGAACTATTGCTTGGTTCAGACCCAGGAAAAAACACAAGTGTGGATGACAATGTCCCAACCATTCTCTGCATACGAACAGATTATTCAGTTTCAGTTCATGAAGTGGCCACAGGGATTGTGCATTGGAACATCAGCTTCGGAGACATCAAAATCCTCTCTAAAATGCCACCTGGGTACCAGAGCCAGCAACCACCCAATGTCGGTGCTGGTGGCAGTGGCAAAGAACTAATACCTACATTTGGGCACCCGCATTCCAGCAGGATGGTGCAGCAAGAACTTCAAATGGCACCATTTGCCATATTCTCATCCTCAGGAGAGTTTGTGAACCATTTATTACCGGAGCTTCAGGAAGAAAGCAGCAGCAGCAGCAGTCATGGAAAACAACTTCCTGCGCTTCCGACTCCGAGGGATTATCAGATGTCAACAAAGATCACAGATCCACACCACAATATTAGCAGCCCAACTTTGGCACCAGCAGATCATCGAGGGCTTGTTCCTGTCCTCATGAGGATTGGAGAATCAAAGCAGGTTTCTCAAACAGTGGAGAACAGCCCATTTTACACTGAAGGAGATAGATCCAATAGTAGGCATGCCACCTATGGAGACAGTTCTGATTTCTCTTATCGCTCAATGATTTCTCTGCTTTTGTTGATTGTGCTCGCAGTATGTATATTCTGCGGTGTCATTTTGGCAATCCTCAACTTTGCCATGTTGGTGTATAAGGAGTTCAGGACCAAGAAGGAGCATGACAACAATAATTTCAACAAAGAGAAGAAAGTAGGAGGGGGAGCAGGAGGTAACAAGAAGAAGAAGGCTCGCAAAGGATCCAACTTGATGAAGGGGTCCAGTGGTGAGGATCTCCATGAGGGTGGTGGTGGTCCAAAGCAATATGGCACTGAGAATGGATCAGAGGCACTAGTTGATGGTGCCAAAAACCCAGGAAAGAAATGGCAATGGATGGATACAGCAGCATATGGTGATGGGATACAAGTTGGGCGTCTCTTTGTGACAAAGGTGACAATTGGTGCTGGCAGTAATGGTACGACTGTCTTTGAGGGCTACTTGGATGGGCGTAAAGTGGCTGTGAAACGCCTGCTTGGTCATTATTATGAAAAAGCACAGAAGGAAATAGCTCTCCTCATCACATCTGATGAGCACCCAAATGTGGTGCGCTATTATGCAATGGAGGAAACTCCAGATTTTATATATGTGGCACTCGAGCGTTGTAGTCTGAGCCTTAACGATCTCATCCTCTCTCAATCCGCCCAGAGCCCCTTTCAAAACGACAAGAGGGATAGCATCAATCTAACAGATGAGAAGCAGCTGAAATTGGCAAGCGGGAAGGAGCTTAAACTTTGGGACAAGGAAGGGTACCCATCGCTACAGCTCCTGCAGTTGATGAGGTATGACTGTTCCAAGCAATACCTATGGGAAAATGATTCCACTATTTTCTTCATGATTGACTTGGAAAATATGGAATTTCTTGAAGTTTGTTGCGGAAGGGTGAGGATAAAAGACTGATCTTTGAGGAGGATTCATGTGCATGCATGCAGGGATATAGCATCAGGTCTTGCACATCTACACTCATTGGGAATCGTGCACAGAGACCTAAAGCCACAAAATGTGCTTGTCAGTAATGGACGCATCTTGCAAGCTAAGCTGGCTGACATGGGTCTCAGCAAACATCTTGCAAATGATGCATCATCATTCCAGGCTACAGGTTAGTCATGACTGCACACATTCCTGTTGTCTCTTTTTGAGTTTTGCTGGAACTGACAGAATGGTGTCAATTGTGGAGTTTTTCTCTGCAATCTATTTCATAGATTATAGGATTTAGGGGGGCATGAGAATGTTGAAGCAAGGGGGAAATGGAATCTGAGATTAGTTTTTTTGCTTGGGTTGCAGGACCAGGTGGCTCAGGGAGTAGGGGCTGGCAAGCACCAGAACAGCTTACGGATGGTCGACAAACACGAGCAGTGGATATGTTCACACTTGGGTGTGTACTATTCTTTTGTGTAACTGGGGGGCAGCATCCATTTGGGGAGCACTATCATCGGGATTACAACATTGCAAATGGCAAAGCCGACCTCTTTTGTATTGAAGATATGCCTGAGGTTCATCACCTTATTCAGGCTTTACTTAACCATGATGCTTCCAAGAGGTGCAAAAAACACACTGCTCTGAAATTTGTCTTTCATGTTGTTGATACTATGATGAAGTCCCTTTCTGTATTTGCAAACAGATTGATATATTTCTGAAGTCAAGAGCCTTTTGGTGGATCTGAGTTTGATGATCCTCAAGCCCTTCTTATGAGGTTGGTTGCATCTATCTGATCAGAAAGTGTGTGTGGGCTCTATCAACAGACCTGTAGCCCAGGATGTAGTTCTACACCCGCTCTTCTGGAATTCCGATGAGCGCCTTTCATTCTTGCGGGATGCCAGTGACCGTGTTGAACTGGAAGACAGAGAGGACAACTCAGCTGTCTTGGCAGCTGTAGAAGCCATAGGACCTATCGCACTTGGTGGAACCTGGGATGTACACTTGGACCCTGATTTGCTGGAAAACTTGCGGCGTTATCGACGCTACAATTTCAATAGTGTGCGTGACTTGCTTCGTGTCATTCGTAACAAGTCAAATCATTATCGTGAACTCCCTCAAAATGTGCAGGTGTGTCAGCAGCATCTAACCTTTCAAGTTAAAACATTTGGACTTTTTTATGCAGTTCTATTTGAGGCAGATTTATTTTAGCATCTCTTGGGTACATTCTTCACTCACATGTTGCAGCAGCTATAAAGGTATGTTTCAATTTAAAACTTTGTTCTTGATCTTTTGAGTAGGCGGTGGATGATGTAATGGGTTTCTAATTTTGTTCAATTAAAAATATTCCAGGACTTGCTGGGGCCTGTACCAGAGGGATTTGAGAGTTACTTCAGAGCCCGATTCCCACGGTTGTTGATTGAGATTTACAAGGTGCTGATTGATCACTGCAAGGATGAGCGTATGTTCAGACGGTACTTTGCATGGAGCCAGCCATGAATCCCAAAGGCACCATGGATGTGGATGCATTTCTGGGTTCACTTCCATGCTTGACAACTACTGTGTCGACTATTGGGTGCTGAGAGACTTTTTCCTCCCCCCTTGTATTCAACCTTCCCATTCCCTAAACTCAAGAATTCCAAGCTCTTATAGAAGGTGAATTCTTCTTTCTGTCTATTATTCTCCATCTTCTGCTAATGTGGGTTTACTTTCCTTACAAATGGAATACAATCAATGCATCTTATGGAGAGACCATCAGTCATAATCTGTAACCATTCCAGATCCCAACCTGCTTTCCATGCATGTGATGGTTTGAAGTTATAAGGAGCGTGATCAAGAAACAAAAACCAGGCTGTTCCAGCAGATGTGTCATTGTGTACATGTTGCCTCCCATGGTAACTCCAAATGAAGGCAGTGATCAAGTCAAAGTCGATTCTTTTTCTCAGGTACATGTTTCCAATCCTCTGCTGAATTTTTTTGGCAAAATTGATTTTCATATAGGGTCAAGCAAAACAGAAGCAATCAAGAACTCTACACTAAATTGTCTGTTGATCAAACTCAGTTGTTGTTTGTGCAGATTGTGTGAAGGCAAATGGTTGCTGTTGGTTCACAACTCTGGAAGTCTGGTGTAATGTGTGTTCAGAGGCACACGATGGAAAAAACTTGCAGTGGTCATTACATTGATGGCGAAGCTCCAAGCTTGCACCTTTGCAGCTGCACACTCAATGATCCCTGGATTGAGTTCTCCTCAGAATTCCATCAGTGTGTAATTGAGATGCAAAACCCAAACTTGATGTGTGGCACTGTTGTGTTACGGTGTTGTATGTGTGGTCAAAATGTACAATATGCGAGCGCTTTTGACACTGTGCTTGATGACATTGTCTTACTATATGGACAATCTCAGTTGAATGAAAACAATATTGAGATTCAGAGCTATTGTTTTGTGTTTGCTTTCTCTCTATAAGAAGAGGGTCACTTTACACATATCTCTATTAAATAGTGGCTTGATTTCTTTTCGGAAGTACTTAAGAAACAACACTCATTGAATGAGGAAAAAAGAACACATGGAAAGAACAAAATACTCATGTTTTTGTTCCTCAATTTGTTGTTTCACATCTAATTTGTAACTATTCACAATGTTGCTTTAAATGGGAGACAAAAACTTTGAACCAGGGATAAAAGCCAAAGACTGGGGACTTGCTTCAAGTAGTCTAGATAACTCTAGGTTACTTAGTGTAAAGTTTAGGGGTAATCATTTTATGGATCTAGGGTTTAGGATTTATGGTTTAAGGTTTTAAGTTTCAATATTTGGGTTTAGGTTTTAGGGTTAGGGTTTAATGTTCAAATTCACACAGCTTAGGTGAACTATGAGCTACCTAGTACAAAGTTTAGGGGTATGGAATTTTTATTTATTTTTGGTCTAAGGGTTTAAGATTTGGGGTTAAATATTAGGGATTAAGTTTTAGGGTTTTAAATTTAAGGTTTGAGTTTGAGTTTTAAGCTTATGGTTTTATGATTCAAGTTCACATCATTTATGCGAATTATGTGTTACCTAATATATAGGGTTTTGGGTTTAACAATTATGGTTTTAAGTTTTAAAGTTTGTACAATGCTTACAAGTTTTTATAGGAGTTGAACAAATTGTCGGTCATACCTTATGCTTTGCAAACATATAATCTTTTCACTTGTTGAATGCTGATTTCCAAATGCTTTTTTCTTGAACCAATATCACCAACTATGTAGTACTCCTTTCCAACATGGTGTTGGGCTTTATTTGTGTCAACTTTGCAACCTTTAAATCTTCAATTGTATTAGACATATTGATACCTTACATTGGTGCATACCTAAAACCAATATCACCAACTATTTAGTACTCCTTTCCAAAATGGTGTTGGGCTTTATTTGTGTCAACTTTGCAACCTTTAAATCTTCAATTGTATTAGATATATTGATAGCTTACATGGGTGCATACCTAAAATCCATGTAACCATTGATGCATCCTCCTTATCTATTAACACTCTAGATGCCCCCATTTTCCTAGATCATGTTTTGCCATTCAAATGGTGAGAAAGAAAAAGTAAGTGATATATTCCATGACTTGGTAGCCTTCCTCATTGAACATTTCCTTCTTTCAACTACTTACATGGCTTGCTCCAATGCCTAATCTATCCATCTCCATTTGTTGTTTGTTAGTGAGAGTATTATTAACATTTGGTGTTCTTGGTGTTTCCTCTAGTGCAAGTTCCGATGGATAATTTTTGTTGTTTAATGTTGACTAATCCAACATATTAGTTCTTTACCTCTAAGGCACATTGAGGTTCATGATGGCCCAACCCCACCTAGCCCCGACCTCTAACAAGTAGGGCCATGCATTGAGGACTCACCAAAGATATCTTTTTGTTTTTCTTGAAATCAAACTAAGAAAATAAAAAATTAGTTAGGTCAAGATAATGTTGGCGTGCATGCCAATGTAGATTGCCATATGAAAACATGAGAGCATGGAAGTCCTCAAAGTCTTCACACTTTAACAATTGTTATTGTTATGCAAATTGTTGGAGTAAATCTCAATTTGTAATTGATGTGCCCAATTTTAAATTTGTGGTTTTTTGACCTTTTTATTCTAAATTGTGCTTGGACAATGGATTGTTGGAACCAATGGAAGTAAAAGAATTGCATAAACCTCTCATTGTAATTTAAAAAAAAAGAGATCAATCCCTATTTCAGACTGACCCCCCCCCCCCAAAACCCCCACCCTTTTTTTTTTACGAGTATTCCCTTGCTTCTAAATCCTCCCCTTTTTTTTTTAAATTTTCTTCTTTTTATTTTCCAAATTTACCCCCCCCATATT
>Ga0116231_10004969_pt1 | contig 26593 bp, 12 predicted proteins | sample S1TSphgellanicum_2_FD_89695 | JGI IMG/M metagenome (GOLD analysis project Ga0116231, IMG submission 89695) | Host-associated microbial communities from peat moss isolated from Minnesota, USA - S1T2_Fd - Sphagnum magellanicum MG | ecosystem: Host-associated > Plants > Peat moss > Unclassified... | reverse complement strand
TCCAAAGAAAAGGGGAAATGTGACAGAGCCCAAAACTTTTTTTTTGGGTAGGGACCCTAAGCCAAAACCTTTCCCATGAAAGGGGGGCCCCCCCCCCCCCCCCCTCCTCCCCTCCTCTCGCCTTGCTCCCCCCCCAAACCTCTTTCCTTTCTCCTGGCCTCAACATAGCTGCTCAATCCAAAAGTGCAGCCTGCCCTGCCAATTTGAGGATCTCCCAAAAAAAGGAAAAAAAAATTAAAAAAGAAAATTGTTTTGTCTCTATTATCACAAATAGTCACATGTAAGCACACATTCCAAAGACAAAGAGAATGTTGATAAATAAACAATCCTTATGTTAATAATTCTTATGAATTTAGAGCAACTACATCAATGCCATACAAAACATATTTTGGAAAGAACATAATATTTCTCTGTTGATTGGGATCAATAAATGTCATTTGGGTTAGTAAATTTATACAAATCAATATATCAGGTGGTTGTTAAACAAATTTCATAATTCTAGTGACGATAATCTCATTCGATTGAGCTGGTTTAGGTGGGATGGGCTATAGTCATAAGTCGTACAAAAAGACAATTCCAAACTCTAAATTTATTAGAGGTTGATTTTAAATCAAATTTTTTAAAAATAAACATTTTATAAGTTGTAATGGTTTAAAATGTCCTTATAGATCCTAAGATATTGAAAGAGAAACAAATTATTATTATTTTTTCAATGTTTTTTGAAATCTTTGTGTTCTTTCAAAAAAAAATTTGAATCTTTGTGTCTTTCCAATTTCAGACACATGTTTACATGTAATTTCATACAAATGTGAATATGTGTCATTTCCTTTGAATATGTTGAAAATTATTTCAAGAAATTATCATGTTTTCTTTTCTTTTTTGAGATTAAAATAATTTTCAATAAAAATTTCTCTCTTAAATACCTATTTGAAGGATTTAATCCCCATTTGCTTAGTTGATTTAATGTTTATCCACCCTAATTGCTTCCAAATTTTCAATGAATTAAAAACATGGATGACAAATTAAATCTCCCCTTGGATGATAATTGGGCAATATTTTGTACAATTTGAATCCTATGTATATCTGAAAATAACAAAGTTTTCAAATGTAAACCCTTTTTTTTTGTTTTTTTGGAAGTGCATAACAAAGCAGAACCCAAATTAAATATGGGTATAGAATCTTGGAACTCAGCATTAAATGCACGAAGTTCGAAAATATTCATAGCTGTACTACACGTAGCAACAGCAATGATTGGTTAAAGGCAACAAGTAAAAAATTTTAAAAGGTAAGATGAACTTCAGATTTGGCCAAATTTGGGGGGGGGGAACACGCAAATTCGGATGAAACCTAAACAACGAGTGAGAGTTTTGTTCCTCTGGCAAAAAGTTGGCATTTTTAAAAAATGATCCCCAAAAAAAAATTATTAGTGTTTATTGGGTTTCCTAGTTGCCCAATTTCCCCACCCCAAATGCCAGATTTTTGTGTTAATTTTGAGTAGGTAATGAACAATATATAAAGATACACTAATACTTTGCTTTAATTTTTAATAGCCAGATTTGGCTAAAATATCTTATGGATGATCATCACTTCAGTACCATCACAAAAATGAGGAAGAGGGGAAAAAAAAACTGACTAGAAAGTCAAACCGGGGCCCAAAGACAGTGTGAATTCACCAATAACTTGAATACATCACAAGCACCCCATCGTGTTCTGGGCAATGTTTTTTTTTTTCAAATTCCTCAAGTAGGTGCACTGGCTAGGATCCTCAGCATTAATTAGGAGTAAATGGCCACTGTCCCCATGGACTAGTAGATTTTATTGGAATCCTGCCTAGTTCTGGCGACCTACAGGAACACCTTGTCTAAATCTGGCGACTTCTAAGTTTTTTTAGGTAAGATATGGCGAATTTTTTTTTTAAATCTCAAAAATCCATTTGTTAGATTCGCCAGCCCTTTTTTTTGTCGCCAGGTTGCGAAAATTCGCACAAAAAAATACACAAAACACACTGGTCCTTGGCTATTTTTGGGCTATTTTTTAGGGCAAAAAATACTACACTATTGGCTTCATCCATTTGGCTGGCTAGAGACCAGGGTCTTTTAAAAAAAAAAAAACAGGTTAACTTACTCCCACCCTTCTGCCCCGGGCATCTCTTAAATTAAGATGTACCTAATCATTTCGCCTGTCCGGAAGCCAGCAAAGTGTCTGAAACGAGCAGGACCTTATACACCCCTCATTGAACTTCGTGGATGTCGTGACATGATGCACATAAGTTACGTACAGGACATACCCGTTTGTTTGAAATGGTCAGCCGAACAAACGGGTAGTTTCATGGAATGGTCCCCCACAGGATCCAATTTTGGCTTGTCAATAAGTTATCATTCATTCTTGCATTCATTCATTCATTCATTCATGCATTCATCCATCCATCAATCAACTTGTTCAGGTCACTCCTCATCTCCCCCTGAATTCTTTCAGTAATTTTGTTTCAGGAGAATTTTCACAATTTTTTAATCTGTTATTAGAGTTATAATGATGAATTATTGAAAAACCATATGAAAACATTAGGGGAAAAAAAATAGTTGACCGTCACTGGCAGTGCGCAACAACACGGAGCTCAAATTTTATTATATCTCAATGTGAAATGCAGAAACTCAGCATTTAATGCACAAGGTTCAAGACTAATTACAATAATTGTTCAGGTAGGAGGAGTGAAAATATATGTAATAGCAGTGGAAGGTTCAAGGCGCTGAAGAAAAAGGAAAGACGAGATGAAACTCAGTTTGCCACCGAAATTGGTGGAAAAACTAGTTTAGGTCCAAGTTATTTCGTTTTGTAAAATTTTCATTACCAGTTACATGTTTGATGCCCTATTATGCCAAAACCGGCCATTTTCGCACCCTTATCGACAAACTTCACGAATAACTCTATTGTAAAGATCTCCTTGGATTTTTCTTAAAGTGTATTCAGAGATCGTGTTGCAGACCATAAAAACTGGACAAATTCCAACTTAACGGAAATCATCTTTTCAACAGATTCTTGGTTGGAATTGTCTTCTTGGATGAATGATGAGGCCACCTTCTGATAGAAGGTAAAAAGCTGCGATGATTTTGAAAATTGCCGACCTGTCAGAATCAGCTTTTGGACAGATTTCATTCTGGAAATTGTTTTCTTGGATGACAAGACCTCTAAGTGGAGCTGATCCTAAAGCTACTCCTCTTAAACCCACCTCAAATGTGCCATTGTCACTAGATTTTATTTTATTTTTAATTAAGGAAAAATGGGCTCAAAAGTTCTTCAGATTTTGAAACAAAATATGAATATATTCAATGTTCTCATTGGTAGATAATAATATAGAAGGATGTTTAAGTATTGATTTTAAATAGTAAATATTAAAATTTGATATCTTTTTTATAGCCAAATTTCTTTTTGTGTATGAGAATTAGCCTATGGGGTTGGTTTCGAGTTAGGTGTAAGGTTATCGCCCAAGATGGCAGGCATTCCCAAACGAATGGGCCTCAGAAGCAAAGGCCATAGTCACTCACATCCAACCATGCATTCGGAGAATGTCCTCATTGCTCAACCCATGTGGGCTTTTACCCGTCATCAAGCACAAGGCAAATGTTATCATGCACCTAAACAACATAGAGATCACAAGGCATTGAAAGGGGATGGTTATTATCCTAATTCCTTAAGATTGTGGGAGAAATCTTACACCTACAAGTAACCATAAGATGGTCCCTCTTCTCGGACTAAGGGTTATCACCAAATGGGCATGCAACTTAAGTGTAATAGGACCATATGAAGGTTGTGAGTGTGTCCTTAAATTGCCCACCAAGACCAACAATGGGAATAACAATGAGTCAATATTGGTTCCATCTGATGAACCAAGGTTAAATGGAGGGTTTGTTTGGGTAAGTAGAAGTACTTGGAAGATTGCTCCCTCTCTTAAGGAGTAGGCATAGGAACCTTCCTCTTTTCTAGGAGGAATATTCATAGACATAAGGTGCCCTCCAAAGACACTTGTAGTTTTCTAGGAGTGCAATGTAAGAGCAATTTGTTGGCATAAATCAATCATCCTTTCTTTGGCATGAACATAAGAATCAAACAAAAGTTTGGGTGTGCAAACTTGCCATGATGTTTAAGGGTTAAGAGAGAAAGATGTTACCCTCGCTAAGTGTAACTAATTAATGATGTTAAAGCTTTTACAATACTCTTTAAAGAATGGGAGGGATGTTACGCTTACTAAGTCTAACTATTGAGGGATGCAACATGGCAAGGATGTTACACCTACAATGTGTAAGGGCCTAGTAGACATAACATCTTAAAATGATTACACTTAGTAGGCATAACATCCTTCTCACCTAATAGTAGACCTAACATCTTTCTCACATAACCCCTCAATTACTTATACTAGGCATCCATCCCATTCTTTGAGTAGTAGGCATAAGAATGCTTCTCATCTTATGCCTCATGATTTACATATGTTTATGTTTATGAAAATATTCATTTTGTGTCTTATGGTGGTTAAAGCTCACACTTTTGGACATTCTCAAATTGCAAAACTAGACTTCACTCCCACCTAGTCCCATATTAAAAAACATTTCATAAATCTAGAGTTTTTTTCCGGATCATGGGGTTCTATATACAAACATTTGTATGTGTTATTCATAACTATCTTTTACATGCATCCTTCACTACTTTCCCCTACCCATTTACATGGGTATGATGAAAAGGCAAATTAACATGTGTCTTTTGATGTCCATGTTATTTATATTAAAATCAAATTTGATATTAACATAAATAAGTATTGGGAACCATAGGAGATCATAAGAGAAAAAATCAAGGGGAGAGGGAGCTGGATTTTGCTCACTTTAGAACCTAACCCTTTGGGTATACTGAAATGTTTTTGCCATTTCTTTACATTTTCAATCATTGTGTTCAAAATGACAATGGGTGGATTGCAAGGAGCTACATAGTATAAAAGCATTGAATTTTATTTTTTTAATGAAAAATAATGATAACAATTGATTAGGATTTTTGCAATCAAACACTACATGAAACTTTCAAAATGGACCAAAAATTTAAGGTGAATCACCATGGTATGCATTGCATGGTTTTTAAATGTGGGCACATAAGAGCAATCTTTCTCTACTTTGCACATTCGTTGGAAACATATTATGGCCACATGTACATAATAATCAATTAAGTTTTGAAAAAAATCAATCCTTCAAAATATAACTCACTAGAGAATGCAATTGGGTTTTCAAGTACATAAATTGTAAAAATATCATGAGATTTAAGAAAGTAAGTTTATGGGATGTCTTAAGCATGCTTCAAATAACAAAGACATATGATTTGGACAAGCAAAAATATATCATCTACAATTCCAAATTTAACACATGTGAAGCCAATAAAAAGAAATAAATTGAATTTAGTGAAGAAACACCATTGACCAAATATGAGGATCAAAACTAAGCTTAATTCACCAAAGAAAGGTGAATTCAAGCATCAATATGAAATATTTAATGGTGAAAATGCTCATATTCATATCTACAAGTTTTCATAACTAGTATACATTGATTGTTGTTAAATAACACATACATCACTATAAACATATGCATATACTTTGGGATTCAAACCACCAAATTTTGTTGGGGGCATTATATTGGTTGGTGGAAGTTCATGTCAATTGTTAATGGTTCCTTCCATTTATTTTTAGTTAAATTGACACCCATTCTCATTTGGAATCAACAAATAATGAATAGATTTATTTTATTTTTAAACCGTCTTAATGTATGGGCACGCACCCTTTCATATGAATGATATTCATGTTGAAAGAGTAGGAATTTGGGCAAATAACATGGGAATTAACAATGATGATATTGCAAATACATGTGAATATAAATGAACATGCAAGGGACAATTTTGGGATGGGGAAGTAGGCACATGTAGAAGGGAGATGGGGAAGGTGGGGCAAGGGGAAAATGGTAAGGGAAAGGGGAAAGTGAGAGGGTGAAAATGTTATCAAGTAGAAAACAAAGACCCCATATCAAGCAATGAAATATGCCTAATTATGTGTGAAATATTGTTCATGGATGAAGTTGTGTATAGATGACAATTGTTTGCAACTGAATGTGATCACATCAATGAAATTAAATTTTGGATGGATTTTTTTGTATAAATGAATTGTATTGTGTAGAATAAAAAAAATATGTCATGAATGATTTCACATATGTAATAATTTTTATGGATAAAACTTGATAGTTAATGAAATTATGTTCATGGTTCTAATTGACCAAACTCATGTGCTCATCCATATGGGTGAAATGATTTACATGGATAAATTTATGTCCTATATATTTACTAAACGAATGAAAATCACATAATGATGAAATTGCATTCATGTATGAAGATTGCCGTCACCCACACAGATAATTGTTCTTGTTGTTGAAGCCTACAGGCCCATTTCCTTCCCCTTACAAACCTCCTTCCTTTCCTACTAGGTTGGGCCACATACTTCCCTCCTTCCCCTCTACAAACCTATTTCCTCACCCACAAACTAACCTTCAAAAGAAATTACCTTCAATAGTTTCATATTATTTTTTACCCTCATTATCTCATAAGTGGCAAAATGGCCCAACCACGTAAATGTTTGAAACTTTGAAATTTGTTCATGGCAATGAGTTCACAATTTGTTTGATTGAAACAAGTCACATATGTGTTATTGAATTGCATTCACAATCATATGATGGTATGGCACACATGAAACTATTATGACCAAAAGTCTTTCTAATGGGCACATGGCTATGACAAATTATAATAAAATATATATTTTTTAAATAACTTTTAGCAAGCAAAAAAAACATGAACATGCATGAGGTCGTATGTAAAGATGTACCCAAACTAAATTCTATTCATGACTTGAAAACCTTTGGGAGAAAAAAAAATGATGTAAGGTTATGTATAATACTAATTTTCATTAGACTACAATAATGAATGGAAAACTACTAAGATATATATACACTATATACCTACTTATCCCTTTTCAGGAATTGATTCAAATGAACCTTCTATATAAACATAAAGAACCCATAAATTTAAACAGCCAAGAAATCTTCTTGCATATCACCTCCCTGAATATTCCTTTGGATGAAGAAGAAGATGGTGATGGATGAATTCCATCCATTATGATATTTAAAAATGGATGTCCATGGATGATGACGGTGAATCAATTACGCATTAAAAGTGACACTCATGACTAAAATTCATCTATCTATGACAAGCATAACTACATGAACTATCAAATGAAAAAAAATTCTTTATGCATAAATTCCTATTAAATATTCCACAATCTATGTTAGGGTTGCTGGATGTGATGGACAAGCTATAGTGTTTCTAGTTTATCTCCTTCAAAAAGTTGTGTTTACGCCTCCAAATGCTACCATTAAATGTTATTTGTGGATTCTAAATTTTTAATCCATTTTTAATCCAAGTTTACGATAATTATGATAATGCCATCAAATAATCCCATTGTTTAGATCTCACATTTAGGTGTGGGTGACATTACATGGGCTGTGGATGAAATAGCTTCTTACCACGAGATCCTTTGATTTTTTTGGCTTTCTCTTTTGTTTTTTGTGTGATGGTTCCAGCCATCGATTTTTATTGGATTTTTGGCCTTTATTATATATCCCAACGTAGATTGTAAAACATCAGGTAAAAAACACATATTTATCTATGAAGGAAGGTAGTTTGTTTTGTTTTCGAGTTGTGAGATCCACTGAACTCGGATGCTTCAGATCATGTTCTTGGTATCTTTGGAAAGCTCTCGACAAGGACGGGTGTGTGGGCTTGGCATGACTATTGGACTTGCCATGCAAAAGTTCTTGAATATTGAACGATTTTTTCACTGAAAATTAAATTAAATTGTAGCTGAAAATTTTGGAGGCATTGGAATGTGCCTTTGGTGTTGTTGAAAAGATCTTGATGAGCCAGATTTAGTGGAGTTTATTTGATAAAATTTGGATTCAGAATGTGGGAGATATTGATTTTTAAGTGATTTCTGCCACTGAAAATTCAAATAAATTCCAAAAAACCAGGTTTTGGAAGGAAAATTAGTTGAGGATCCATCCATCCATCCATAACACTCATTTCTCATCCAAAAGCATCCATTGTCATTAATTTGTGATTCATCCCATAAAATGCCATTTCGATATATCTTTGCATATAAGGTCGAACTGCCCATCACCGGTCACTTCCCTATGACCGAACACTTCTCTAGATCTTTGTCATCTGTGCTTCATTTTGAGTGATTTAAAACGTTGTGGGAGCGCTAACTTGAGCCCTTCAATTGGTCTTCGAACAGCAGACGCAAAGGAGTAATTATAGAAGAGCAAGAAGAGAAATAAACTTTTCCTAAGTTATAAAACGCGTTTTTCTTCTCTTTTCTTCTCTTCTACCCCTCTTACTTTCAATGCTCATAACTTTCTCATTTCTTGTTCAATTTAAGTGATTTAAAGTGCCATAAGAGCGCAACCTTATGATCTACAAATCATATTTGAACCATAAAGGAAATAGAGCACTCTTTCAAAGACTTTTTTGGGTGTTCGGTAATAGTCTTCCAAGTGTGCGGTGGTTTTTCGTTTCATGCCTATGACCATAATTATATTCAAATTTCAAGCTAGAATTGCTTGGATCAAGAATCAAGTAAGTTATTTTTTACACAACTAAATGAAAATATCTCATCACCTTGAATTAGCTATTGATGTATTTCATGGGGTTTTTGTATGCAATATTTTTGACATTTTTCCCAACCTCAAAATTTGATTTCTATTGGACATTCCTCACATCTTTAACAATTAACCTAGCGCACCCACTTGGTATGTGGTGTAATGGTGAAAACATATATCATTATATGCTTCAATGTATGTTTGTTTCAATTTCTAATTTGATTTTTTAGATTTAAAAATTGAATTGCTACATAAATTGCATCAAAACACGTTTCCCAATGTTTAATGGTTGGGAAACATCATTAAAGCTATCCTTGAATTTCAATTTGTGTAAAATGGGATAAATATGTTATAATGTGTATATATTTTATTTACATGGCATTGTAAATATTATCTTGGAAACTAAATAACAAGTATATGTTAGAAGGTTATATATTTTACTACTAAGAAAATACCTATTCATTAATTTTAACATTCAAAAGGTTTCAATTCTATTGATTGGAAAAAAAATGAATTTAATTGTTTACATTAATTTGAGAACACTTAAGAATATTGTCAAGTTATTTTATCAAACACAAATATTTTACTATACACATCCTTCCTTATCAAGTTGCTAACTTTTTCCTACTTTAATGGATGCCATCTAGTTCAAAACTTTTTTTTTCAAATACTCATGATTTTCATAGATTGTGTTGCTTTTGGTCACAATTTTTTTGTTGCCACAATTGTTGAGATTTTCCAAGATGAACACTTTTAACTACTACCAATTCCAAATATTAACACAAGAAATTGAAGCTTTCATTGCTTTGGATTGTCAATTTGCAAATAGGGAAGTAGTTTATTAAAGGACATAATTGATTAGGGTTGATAATGAACCAATACCCATCATTGCGTTCGACTTTGAATCAATGTTGGCTAGACGAAAAAATATATTATTGGGCCTTGTCCCTCATGTCTAGCTACCCTAGGTTAACAAAGTTAGATTATTTAATGCTCTACCCACTTGTGCTTCTTTTTTTCAAAAATTTTCTTTTTTAAAAATTTCACCTACCTACTAACCTCTTTCTTGCCCCTACCTACCATTAATAAGCAAACCACCTTAACGTACCTAATGACCTACCTAGTGACCTGCCTAACATAATTTACTTGCATCTACTTACTTGCCTCCCCATAACCTACTTACCTACCTATTATTGGTTCCTATAGTTTAACAACCTTTTTTGGCTATATGTAGCCAATAAGAAAAAGACAAAATTTAAAAGTTCTAAAATTGAATGTCTATTAATATTTTTAATAGTTGTAATTCAACCATGATTCAAATAGGTAGCTAGAATTTTTTTTTAATTATTTAATTATTTTATTATTTATCTTGTAGCCAAATCTGACTAATTTTTCCTATGGATGATTGTCACTTTGATTACATCATAAAATTGACCAAAAAAACATTGTTTAACAACAAATTAAACCAATATCACACAATATAATAACCCAAAACAAGGCCATGAAATATGTAAAAATTGTACACAAATGGAACTCTATTTAGAACATGGAATGATTGAAAAAACTAAATAAAACAAATAATGCTAAAACATAAAATATATATTAATGTTCAACAAACTAAAAATAATGAAAATAAATTAATTTTATTTACACATGTTGAGTGATTTAGCTCAAGAAGGCTTCCATGAAAGCTCCCATATGGTTTATCATTCATAGAACCTTCATGAGCACTTTTTTTAACACCTTTTTTATTACATGTTATGAATGAAAAATGGAGTATGGTCAATAAATTTCATATAATATGGATGAAGTGCATGGTGATGAATGAATTTTAATTATGTGGATAAACTCATTTAATGGATGAAAAGTGAATGATGACAGATAATTCAATCCATCATGAATGGAAAATAAATGTTCATGGATGAATTTAACAATCATCCCATAACAACGATGATGTTGGCAAATTCTTCACAAACTGTCACATGACCTTTTTAATTGAATTACCCTAAATGTATTGGTGAATGCTTAATGAACTATTTCAAAAACCTTATTATTTTCAATTCATGTAAAATTGTTGGCCCTTGATGATATTATGACCCCCAAATGTAGGTATTGCAATGAGTCCCAAAAGACACATTGTAATATTTGCATTTGTTTTGGCACCCCTTGCAATATCTATATTTGGAGTACATTCTCAAATTATTAGTGGGAATCCCGAAAGGGTAGTTTGCAAAATGCAATACCTTCATTTTTTTGTAAACTTTAATCACAAAATGTAGAATATCAAAGAGAATTCAATGCTTTCATTTTTATGTAAAAACTAGTTGACTATGGAATGACAAAAGGGATGCAATATTTTCATTTGTCATAATAATGTTTTATGCATTTTGTGAAAATGAATGCCATGTCTTATTTTGTCATATAAGATCATATTTGATGGCATGGGAAAGAATGCAATGCTTTCATTTGTTCTAGAAACCTTTAATTCTTTGTGTGAAAATGAATGAAACACCTTCATTTTGCAACTACAAACACTACATTACTTGCAATTATGTTTTCATAGTATCATTTTTTATATGTTAACAATGTTTTCATTCATTGTTTTTCTCGCATAATCTAAATATACACATTATGTAAATAGTCAAAGTTTGCACCGAAAGATGACTTGCAAAATGTATAGAAATATAGCATGTTACAAAAATGTATGGATATCAAGAATTTTTATACATATTATTTTTGCCTCAAAGGGTAATTCCAATTTAACATTAAATCTTACTTACGATGTCATGTGCAAAGCAACAGACAATTGTGAATGCTTGTTGGACCATGTAAAATTGAATGTGCATCAACTAAACATGGATCAACTCTACCTTGAACTCCTCATCCCTTGCATTAACACAAAGAACAAAAAGTCAAAAAAACAAGCAACATTAAGCTTATTATACCAACCTCCCCCACCCCACCCTTTTATTGCCACAAAAAGAAAAAAAAAAAAAAAAAAAAAAAAAACAACAAACAAACAAAACAACTACCCAAACCCCAAAAACAAAAAAAAAAAAAAACAAAAAAAAAAACAACATTAAGCTTATTATACCAACCCCCCCCCCCCCCCCCTTTTTTTGCCAAAAAAAAAAAAAAAAAAAAAAGGGAATTCAAAGCTCCCTACCACCTATGCTATTGGAAAGAACCAAAAAAATATAAATTAAATAAACATGAACGAAGAACTTGAAGTTCATTGGCACCCCTACACCTTTCACTACCACAAACCTATGCTACTAGAAAGAACCATAAAAATCAAAATAAAATAAACATGAATGAAGAACATGAAGTTCCTTGGTACCCCTACTCCTTTCACTGCCACAACAAAAACAAGTTGGGAACTTTTTGCACACTACCACACAAAAACAAAAAACAAGGAGCATGATCAAAGCCCTCCCCATTGCCCCCACATCATGTATTGTCACAAAAGGAAAACAAAAAATGAGTAAAAAGCTCAAACCTCCCTACCCCTTATACTATCACAAAAAACCAAATATAAAAGCAATGAAAAAAAACAAGGAAGTTTGAAGAGCATGAAGCTTTATGGCATCTTGAACCTTTCATTGTTGCAAAATAAAACAAAAACCAAACTAAGGAGCCTGAAACTTTTTTTCCCATGTATTTTGATCCCCAACAATATTAATGAATAAAAAAATATCAAATATTTCACAATATAATATCTTGATCACAATTTTAGATTCCATCAATATCATCCATTTTGTGTCATGGATCTGATAAAACAAGATTAAATAAAATATATGTATAAAATGATGATAATGTGACAAAATTTTGATACATCTTTTAAAAAATTGAACCCATATATGGATGATATTCATGTTCATCCAAATCGTTATTTCATTTATTGACCTTATGGCCAATTTCATTTTTGAAGTTCAATTTAATCCATGTTGTCAAAGTTCATCCATATAATTCATTAATTCATTAGTATGGCCAATTTTCATTTGCATTGCCAATATGCTCCATGAATAAAATTCATCCATCATCAAACTTTGTCATCCATATGGCAAATTACACGTGTAGCAAACTTTATCCATGAACTTAATTTTATTCATGCATAGTTCATTTCATTTGCATTGAAAATACCCTTTAAAAAAATGGTTTCATTGATGTTTTTTTCATTTTCATCCACATGTAGACAATTTTATATATCTTTATGATCAATGTCATCCATCAACAATCTAATATTGTGCATTTGGTGTACCTTGTTTTTGACATTTATTTGAAGCCTTCTATTGTAAATATTGTTTGAAATAATATCAACCACCTTTTTTCTTCCTTCTAATGATTCCTTTTCTTTTCTTCCTTTTTCCTCCCTACCTCCTCGTTCCCCTTGTTCTTGCCTAAGGTTTTTTTTGAAAGAATCATCAAGGTTGAGCTTCATGATACTTAGAAATTGGATGACTCATCTATTTTAGGTTTTTAAAATATTTTCAAAACCAAAACCCATTGGCTCTAAGGCTAGGCTCAAATTTTTAAACTAATGATTCCCAAGTGGACAACTATAAATGAAGCCCATTAGTTTGGGTTGAAGGTGGGGCCAATTTTAAACATTTTTTTTTGGCATTTGGCAACATTCAAAATGAAGCTCTCCACACCCCACCTCCCCTTCCCTCCTTTCCCCAAAAGGATTTTTTTCAAGAATAACACAAAACAATGTCACCAAGCAAATGTTATATGTCAATATTGAAATGTTGAACAAGGAAGAAAAATTTTAAATTGTCAATTGACAATAATACATATATTTTGTTTGACAAGCATAGATTGTCTTGAAAATAAAATATCGAAATTTAAGTTGTGGATGATCAAGTTATGGGTGCCAACCTACTTCCTAACAACATTTTTTTGGCCCACTTGTGGTATCTAGTGATTGCATAATGACTCTTGATTGAATCAACAAGTTGATGTCAAAACCAATAGCCAACTTTGCACAAGAAGAAATCCTAGAAATTATAAAAAGGTTTAAAAACATGAATGAATGAATGAATGAATAAGTCCATGATGTTTGAGTCACGGAATACTTATTTGTTGTGGATGGAGCACAAAGTGGCTTATGTGAATTAACATAACTAATATTGTGGCTTTAAATTTAGACCTAAACCCTACCTATATACCTACATGTGAAACCTAACCCTTGCAAGAAGACCTGAAGACATACAAGCTAATTTTTTTTTTTAACTAGGTTTTCTTAGGTTGGGCATGGGGCTAGGTTTCAATACCCACCCTAGAAGCAAGTGAGAGGAGGGGAGGGGGGGTTGTCACTCTTTGTATTTTCAATGTACCACTTGCATTTGTATGGTATTATTTTCCTACCTAATTCTAAATGAGATGGATATTAATAAATATCCTTGTTTAAAAAAAAAAAATTGTTTTGGCAATTGATAAATACCTAACTTATTTATATGTTAAACAAACTATGTTTAACTATATTCAAATGCATTGCTTATTTAATTAATTTTTTAATTTTTTTAATAGGTTAATTTATTTTCTATTTTTTTTAAATAGAAATTTCCTCTAAAATAATTTTTTCAATACCTTATTTTGAACAAACATATTTTTGTAAAAATGTAAGTGAACTCCCTATGGGCAAGCAAGTCCTATGGTTAGTATGCCCCCAACTAGAACCATTGGGCTAAGTACCTAAATTCAACCAACATTTTTCATGACCTTCTACTCCTCCCCAACTTTTCTTGCTTCTACATCACAAAAAGAGGCCTTTGACATGTTATTTCATGCTCATGACTAGTTTCAAATAATGCCATTATTCATTCCATAATGTTTTCTCCATTTATTTCATTTTGAAACATATATAACCTAAGTATAAAAAGACAAATAACGTATTCATTTTCAAATCTAAATAAGTGCCTCGGGAAAGAAAGGTAGGTGTGAAGGCTTCACAAAAATAAAAACCATGGATTCAAAATATAAATGAAACAATCATAAAATTGGACTTTTTGTTGTGATGTAAAGCATAACAATGAACAATAATGGTGATTAGGTTGGGCTAATGGTGTGGCATTTATGCAAGTTTTGTGTTATATGGGTTTGGCCTCATTAGGCCAACTCCTTGCCAATGCAATGCACTAAAATGCCAATGACCTTAATGTTATGGTGTGGGATGACCTAAAACGTGTCCTTGTTGGGGCACTACGAGAATGTGAGAACCACCCTATTGAATGCAACTTGATCATGAATAAGTTGTGGATGTGCATGAGTATGATTTTGACAATGTGTTTCTTTCTCTTTATGGTCAAATGTCTACATAAACTAAGGACATGTGGTCCCTTACAAGTTTTGTGTGTAGTTGCACAATTGTTTGGTGTACATTCTATTTTACAAATGAAATATGGGTTTGGGATGAAAGATTATGGTTGTTATACGTCGGTTTTCACAAACCTTTCGTAAGAAATGAAACTTCAATGTATTTTGCACTTTAAGAATGGCTTAATCTAACTAACTTACAAAAACCTTCACATCAAATCATTTGGCCATGCATGAAAGTTTTTATTTCGTAATGGTAATAAATTAGTGATTTGTGTTTTATTATTATTAATTTTAGGTCTCATGCTTGGGGTAGGTTCCTTTTAAGTTTGCATGGTAATCACACCAAAAATGAGATGGTATTCAAGGTATGGATTGGGTTGGTGATGTTTGCAACTTTTGCTGGGCTTGAAGTTTTAAATTTATCAATCAAGTGTATAATTCACTGATTTCATGGTCAATTGTTGTCTATCAACATGATGTTAATGTGACTTGGTACATTAGAAGAAAATTTGTTGTTTGCAAGCAAACATCAATTTTTCTTCTAGCGCTAAAATCATTTATTATGACATTGCAACACGGGTCATGATTATCTTAGTAACTTAGGATAATTTAAAATTTAAAATGAAAATGTTGATTGAAACTTTAATAAAATGGAAGCAAGCTTCATTTTTACTAGTGGGCCCATGTGTTGTTAGCCCAAGTATATTAAATCTCCTATAAAGTCATCCATGCCAACATTGGTCTAGTTGAAGTGGTTTTAATTCAAAATTTGTGTGAAAGCACCATAATTAATGTCATAAAAGAAAGAAAAAATAGTTATGTTTATATGTTTTTTCATCATACTGTAAAAGGTGCCATTGTTCATAATAAGAGATTCCAAGAAAAACATATTGAAGGCTTTCATAGATACAACTTTTCAAAAAATGCAATTGTGAAAAATATAATTTAAAATGTTAAATTAATTTTCAAGAACAAAATTCACTCTAATTCAATAATTTTTACTCCATTGGTCTAAAACTACAAAGTGACCCAAGTGTGCACACAATTTCATTAAATGACTTCTGGTGGTACCAAATGTATAGTGAAAAGGCTTCATTGTCTAGGAATGTTTACAACATGGTCACATCCAAACAAAACAAACAATTATCTTAATGTATAGACAAAATTTGTTGATTACATTTAACTTTTTAAAGATTTAACTATTTGATGACACTATTGATCCACTCAAAGAAAAGTAAGGTCAAACAATTGGTTTATCAAATATTTTGCAACAAGGTATTAATTAAGGCCAAAAGCAAATTTCATACAAAATCCATTTTTCAACCTAATTTGATTTTTTAAACACAATGAACATTGATATATTTAAAATTTTCCTTAAAGAAAATGGTGTCTATTACTCACCTCCCCGACTTTTTAACACCACCTTGCACCAACCTTACATTCACATTAAAATCACCTATGCTAATGGTGTTTGATCCAAACCTTATCTCAAATTTTGCCCAATCAAGTTACTTTTGGTAATTCACTAATCAATTCCCTATTTGGGTTTGATTGTAACCTTAACAATTGTGGAAGGGAACCGTCAACAACCTTAGACACTTTATGTGACCTAAAAACCAAGTTCTTCCTTTTTCAAAAGAAAAACCAAGTTTTAAATGATTGATTTTGATTTGGAAGTTGAATTGGAATTGATTTGGATTAAAGATGATGACATTGAAATGTGACCTTCAAATATTATCTTTAACCAAATTAAACCTTACAAGCATGATTTGAATTTAAGGATGAACCATAGTATGGTTGAAAAATGATGTTGCTTTATCATAAACATATTAAGTAACACATTGTAATCTTGTGAATTGCGAATAATTGTCAGATTTTTTTCACTACCCAAATCTACCCAATCATCACCTTATATTTACATCATATCAATTGTAAAATCATAATTCGTTAACACATAATCAATGGTTTTTTTTCAATGCCCTAAGGGAGCCAAAGTGGCCAACATTCCTAGCTTTAATTTTATTTTGACTTAATTAATGATTATTTTCTAGAGAACTCATAAATGTGTATATGTGGATATGAATGTCATGACACCCTCCCCAATAAACCAATTTTCTATTGTAATTTGGGGGAAAAATGGGGAAATTGTGATAGAATATTCCTTTTTAAAAAATTGTGTCACCTTTTGGTGATCTTTCACCAAAAAAATCATTGGACATAACTTGATTTTTTGCCCCTTATCCCAAAAAAAAAATTATTATAAAAATAATGTCCTTTTTGTGAAGGGTGGAATGTCATTAATTAATACATGAACTTCCCAAAAAAATAGGTTTGGTGGCAAAAGAAATTTGATGGTAACTCACAACCTCACAAAACAAACCTATCCAATGACAAGTTTGTATCAACAATATAAGCACTTTTGTATTTTTGTACATGTAAAGATGACCTTCATTATTATTTGAAGGAAGGTTCATTGTACTTTCATAAAAGAAAATCATTGAATGAGTGGTAATAACATTATAAATATATTTTTGTACATGTAAATATGACCTTCATCATAATAGTGAAATTCATTCTCATGGAGTTGTGTTTCAAAATATAGTATTAGGTTTTATACATTCCATGTGGGACTTAAATTATAACTTTATAAATTTATCCAAGCCACATCTTGCTAAATCTTTCAATTTAAAAATAATTGGAATATATCCTTAACTTTTTGTAACAAAATTATTTCATACAATTAAAGTTGGATATATGGTTTTTTTTTAATAACAATGTGAAACATCACATTAGGGTTAGGATTGCAATTTTATGATTATGACCATTTTTTTGTTGTAATTTTATAAGCAATTTAATTGTGATTTTGTTTTGGGTTGTTACTATAATGGCTCCTAATCTTCTAGATTTGGTTAACATGAGAAGCAAGATTCTTGAACGAATGTGTGTGTTTATAATGATCAATGTTTAACCAAACATCAGCCTTCTACACATTAAAAAAATCCACACCAATTTATTTGTATCTCAACAATGATGCTTAACATGTAAATTTGATTGATTTTTTTCCTAACAAATTTCTATATTTTTTGACAAAAACTTTGAGAAATTTTTGTTTCATATTATAAATTTGACTGATTTCTTGAAACAAAATTGCCAAATTTGGATATCACAAAAAGGAAAAGGAAAAAAAAATAATGATTCATGTAAGACATAAAAATGCTTGTATATAATGTATCATGTGGGCATATTATTTTGTGCTTATAACTCCTTCACAAGTAATGTAAGATAATCCATATGTCAACTTCTAAAACATATATTACAAATGAACATGATTCGGTTTTGAATCGTACCTATCCACATAATCTAGTCTAGTTACTTGCATTACTATTTATTGCATCTTGCAACCTTACAATCCACATGTTCCACATATTATACTTTAACACATAATCACTTTGTAAAAATCAAAATGTAAAATTAACAAATGTGAAAAGTTCACATAGTTTGGAATAATTGTCTCATGTGTCACATTCTATAGTCAATACACATTTGAGACATCAAAATGCAAGATAATTCACACATGTTGGACACAAATGTCAAATGTGAGATGTACCAATTAAAATGGGGATTAGTTCACATTTTAATTGCAAAATGATTATGTATGCATGATGTTTTACAATATCATCAATCTAGATATCCAACAACAATACACAATTACAATATAAAATAAGAAATACAATGATAATGATAATCAAAAGCTAGTATAGGTGAAATGAATATAGGGTCCAATAATATGGTCATCAACTTGATAATTATGAAAATATTTGTATGGAATTAGGGAAATATGTCCCTTACTAGTGCTTCATGAATAATTTTTCTTTTTTGTTGTTACCCCTAAGTGTTTTCATTTCTACTTTCAACATTTTTTGCACAACAATAGGGAAGATTTTGATCTAAGTGTGTAGTGCATCTTTTCACAATAATATATGTGACATATGTTGCATTTAGATCTAAACCTAAACAATTTCAATATATTTCACCAAAAATGCAAAGATATTTTTTAAGTCATTAAAAAAACATTAAATACATATTTTCATCCCCAAAGTACCCATGCGAAACCCCAAGATTTCTCCTATCCAAATAATGTCATCTTAATTCCTAGCAAAATATAATGAGCGTATTCATTTATCATCAATAGTTGATCACTTTATGTATTTTATGGCTCCATGAAAATTAGTCATACATCCATACATGTGATCAAAGTGTAAACAACATATGTCCTATACAATCTTGTTAAATCCTAAGGATGGATGTTATTAGTTAACTAATTTGGTGAATATAAGGTATGTTCCTAAAATTTGGTGTTGTAAAATAAGGTTTAGACCTTCATTTGAATGCTATTTTGTTATGTAGATCTTTCTGTAGATAAGGTGGGCATAAAAAGTTCTTTTTGTCATTCAAGTCAACACATATTTTTGGAATCTTAATCAAATATGTTAACATGGTTAATGTATGTGATTCCAATGTTCGAAAATTTTGCTTGCATGCAAGCATGCTATAAACTAGGCCTTAATTCCACAAACCTAATAATTGTTCCATATGTGGAATGGACCAAGGAGCTTTAAAGGATAAGAATGTTGTAGACCCTTTGTCATGGAGAAGGAACCTCAAACTTTAAGGCACCTCAACCAACTCACTAACCTCTTGATATAGAAGCAAACCCATGTATTATTCATAAACCTTTGCTATTGTATTCTTGTGGGCATAGGTCATGTCCCCATCTTGGTTATAACAATAAAGAATGAAGAAAATTAATAGGATCAATTAGTAGAAGGACAAAACACAATATGAAATTGGTTATTGCCTTTAGAAAGGCACACCCTATAAGTGGACCTTAATAAAGATGATTGGTTTGGGCCTTTCAAAAAATTTGTTAACATCACCCCTTATGGACATTGATTTGGAATGGATGGATAGAGGGAAAGGAAATTGTTTGCACATCTATGAAATGAATAATTTTTTGTGCAATACATACATTTTAGATGAAGGTAATGATGTGTAGAGTTGGTGTATAACCATCTATGGTGACATACCACTTCCTAGTTGAAAATTGAGTTAGGCTTGGGGATGTAAGTAATTTTTTTCATCCAGTGCCTTTTCATATCATTATTTCTTCGTTAGCAATTCATTATATAAATTAATATCCACTTGGAGAAAACCCCTATTTTTTTCGACTATGCTTTCAATTACTTTGCAACTATTATTTTAGGTGAGCACGACAATTTCAACTAGAAAATGTTTTTTTCAAATCAAAACCACTTTTTTCAATTGTTTACCAAAAGAATCAACAATGTTGAGTCAACTTTAACATGTAGTAGAAAATGGCAAACATTCATCACTTTTTAGGCCAATGGTGAGGTGTAAATACCTTAGTTGAAAGTGATGCACCACTTGAGTTGATGAAACATATTCAACTTATGGATGAACATCATCTACCTTCATTGGATGGCATGGATTAAACTAGGTTGGACTATGTAACTAAGCATTATTGCATTAACACAAATCACATGTGCATTGGTGGGACTCCATAACAATGAAATAATCAATGTGTGTTATGTGTATGGTAGGGAATTTTTAAAAATATATATGTTGAGAACTTCGGGTGGATTAATATTATGAAATGCCATGTGTACAACATATTCAAGACCATGTCATTGTTTGTTGCCACATAATGTTTAAGAATATGCCGACTGTGTCATTCATAGTTAGTTGCAATTTAGCCAACCAAAAAATTAATTATACTAAAAAATTAATTAACAAAAAGTTGGATTATAATCAAATTTTAGTGGATAACAATCATAATTATAAGACTGCAAAATTAAAGTGTGAGGATAATGTACCCAATTGAAATTAAACTAAAGAAAATCAAACCACAATAGAGGCATAGTTTGCATGTACATTGTCAACCAAGAATGCAAAATCCTATAATGTCCATGTGATGAATGGTACAATTATAGGTTCACAAATATTTCAAAAACCTCACAATGCACTAAAGACAACCTTCAATTGCCCAATTTGAAAACTATGTAATGAAACATTGCTACCACTTACATCCCAAATGTTTACTTGAATAGTTTTTAGATAACTAACAAACAAAAATGGCACATGTCTTAATTTACCTTACAGATAGTTGACACATAATTGAAACCCAATCAAAATTAGATGAAGCCAATCAAAATATAATTATATTCTAGTCAAAACTTAATTAAAGTCAAAAATTAAAACTCAATAAAATATAATTTCTCATTCCATGCATTTAAAAAAAAGATTTTGTAGTGTTCAAATTCTAATGTAATGGTTACAACATCACATTAACTACTTGAAAAAAGAAAAAAAAAAGAAAAAAAAAACATTGTGAAAAGATTGAAGAATAAATAAAAATTCTTACTTATTTTTTGAATGTTATTAACATGCATTGATGGTTGAAATGCTTCATAAGTTATTCAATTTTTTGCTTTGAAATGGCAAAAAAGAAGTTAAACTAATGAAAGTTCAAAGAAAAAATTAATTGAAAAAAAAAATATTAAAAGCAATGTAGTGGAAAACATGGTGGAAAAAGGAAATGAAAGATAAGAAGCAAGTTGTTGAATGAGCTTGGAGCTTTAGCAAGTGCCTAGACTTAAAACTTGGAGCTTGCATAATTGGATGTAATATTTATCCTATAACCATGCAAGTAAGATCTATAAATTAGGACTAAAAATCAATAATTATAGGGGTAAACCAAAAGGCAAGAATAGCAATGAATATTTGCATTCATCAAAATCATGGTGAATGTATTAATATATCCATCGTGTTTATGGATGAAAAAAATTGCTATTTGTGAGTATTTGTAATACACAATTAAACATACTATAAATATACATGATTTTATATTTCTTGAATGATACAATATAAAATCCATTGTAGCAATTATCAACATTATGTATTTAAAGACTTATATCTTCAAAAATGAAATAAAAAATGGTGTGTAGAATGAATTACTGCAATCTAAGATTTTGTTCAAAACACAAAATGATACCCCTATATGGATCATTAATGTAGAACTTATAATTAGTTTTTTCACATGTATGAAAGACAATAAAATTAATTATTTTAAAAATACATTAGTATCACCCAATGGTTTTTTAATGGTAAATTTTCTTCATTTTGTGATTGAAATTTTTTTTATCACAAATTACTTTCTTTTTTAATTTAAAAAAATCCAGAATAATTTCCAAAAATTGCCACAATTGCCTACAATATGAAAGGATGATTATGATTTTTAATTAATATTCTGAATATTTCCATATTTGGCTAAATATACTTATGGAAAATTGCCAGTTGATCAATATCACAAGATTGAAAAATAAAAATAAAAATTGGTATTACCCCAATAAGGTCCCTTGTTATAATAGTGTTTAAAAATAGTTTGGTATAATATCAAGTTGTAAAACACTATATTTATATTTTTGTGAATGAAAATTTTAAGATGTCTATTAGATTTTTAATATTATTACACAAAAATAATTTAAAACGCACACACACACACACCCCAATAATCAATTTATTTTTTGATTACAAAATCAACAAGTATCTATTTCAAAATTCAATCTTCATTCAAAAAATTTCCAAGAGCATTTTTTTATTCAAAAAAAAATCCTACAAATTAAGAATTATTGTTATCATAAGATTTAATCCTTCACAATTTTTCATGAATTCTAAACCAGGTTTTAAAACAAAATTTCACATTTATAAAGAGCTATTCCTTTAAATATAAATCTAGATGAATTTGGAAACCTTCATCTTTTAAAACAATGATCTTCAACTATCCATGATTTTTCATAAATTAACACATGAGATAAAATCAAGTTGTTCCATCAAACAACTATGTACATTACAAATTTTATTTTGTGGAGAAATAAAATATTAAAGGTGGCAAATTTTCAAAATAATTCAATTTTTTTTCAAAATTTGAAAACAAGAAAACCAAACTTGAACACATTTTTAAAACCATTTTGAAAGTATGGAGGAAGGGGAAGAGGAGTTAGACCAACACCTACATTAGTACCTTTAATTTGTTGAGTAAATCATCCTATGGCTATATTTCCTCCATGAGTGTGAAATTTGAAGTTGAAGACCCATTTAGAATGTTTAGAGTATGTCCCAAAAAATTGGGATTTTTTTCTTATGGTACCTACTAGTGAAGGTGTTTGTTCATCAAAGTCCCAATAGAGTAAAGGGAGTGGGGGATTGTTGTCAATGGCAATCCTTCTTTTTTTTGTTTTGGGGAGAAGTGGGAAGTCCCTTTTTTTTGTTTCTTTTGTTCTTCATCTTTGGCTTTTGTAGAAGGAGGAGAAAAGTATTCTTCTTCTTTTGATTGTCAAGGCAAGGGGAGGAGAGTCCTCTCCTTGGCACTTTTTCTTTTATTTTCATTTTTATGATGTAGCTAGATCCATGATCATCCATAAATCCATTAACCCAAATTTGGCTTTAAACATGATAGGAAAATAAAATAGTTGTAAGCATCCTTCACATTTGTTGTTACATTCTAGAACCCAATAGAGAAAATTAACAATTTTTCAAAAAGAGTTAAAATTCTTTTGAAAGGCAAATCTATGGATGGTAATAACAAAGTTATGAGAATGTTGTCAAATTGGATAATGATTTTGGACAAACCTTACAAAAATAATCAAGGGTCTAATGAAGGAGAATATGAAATCAAGCTTTGGGAGCAAAGATGAGTCAAATGCGTGTGTATGCCCTCGAATTTGGCTATGTCATTAACCAACATTTTCAAACATTCAATGAAATTCCATCTCTTCAATTTGCCATAATTTGTCATTTAATATCATAATTTCCCACAACTATTTTCTAACAAAGAATGTTCATTCACCTCTTATTTGTCAATCATTTGTACATTTTTCATTTATCACGATCCATCCATCTTTTAACCAAAATTTCCATTCATCTATTGCATTTGTGCCCATCTACAAAATTATTAGGGAAATATTTAAATATATTCCATCCAAACTTTTTGATACATCTGTTTGTTTCGTCTAGATTGATGAATGATATTCATCTATGTCAAATGAACATTTATCATCATGTTCATCCATGTAGATGAATTATATATGTCATCATGTTCTAGGCTCATGCCCAAGCCATCCCTAGGTTTAAATTTAGACATAAGTTGAGCTTGAAAAAGAGTTGAAAATAAAAAAATCAAACTAGAGCAAAAAAGAAACTCAAAGTTTGAACATGAGCATAATATAATGTGGTCCCATTGTGCATGGTTATAATTGGGATGTCGATTCATTTTCAATTGTACAAGTTGACATAGTTCCAACTAGTTTTCAATTTCATTAAATGCAATCCAAAATTTGAATTTCCAACCAATGCATTGTTGCTTCTATGATATGACACATCATCCATTAATACATATTATATGTCACATTATACATTCATTCATTCATCTATATTATACCATTCATTCATTCATATGCAGCCAACCATTTCTCAAGCCACCTCCTAGGTAGATAGGTAGGTATGTAACCTATCTATCGACCTATTAACTACTTCCCACCTATTATTCCTTACACCTTACTTACTTATACTTTGCAAAGTAAGGGCATTTGAACCTTGTGTTGAACATTTTTTATCATTGTGATAACTTTCACATGACCTTAGACCAAGATGTGAATGTTATCCTATTCTTTAGCACCATGTTGAATAATTTGGAGCCCATTTAGGATATTTAGTCACAAAATAGAGTAATGAAAGTTACAAACTTTGATAAAGGTGTCACAAAATTGCCTATAAAGTTGGAAATTATTCACAACACAAACATAACATGGTCTTAATATAGTTGCAAAAAAAGTCACATTAAAGTTGAAATAAAGTGGAAAACATATGTAATATTTCATCCATCAATTCTTACCCTTCATTCATTCATAAACAAGGTCCATTGAAATAATCAAGCAGTTGACATGATGGGGCATGGTTCATCATTACAAAGTGAACTTTTTTATTATAGTTCAATTGAGTTTTTTTTTCTATTTCATAAAATATTTTGAAGGTAAACTCCCATTGGTGGTCAATGTCATACACTTACTAAATCAATGAACAATTTGATTCATTTTTTTCAAAATAAACAGAATTATGTAGTTGAAACAAAGTTGAAAACAACATGCAATCAAAAATTGGTTGGTAAGAAAAAACCCTTTTTCTCTTATTGATTGTCTCAAAAGTTGACCATTGTACACCATGTTATATAACACTTCATTGACAATACATTTACAAAACAAGATAAACAATACGATTCCTAAGACTAATGTTTAACACAAATTTTTTTGCAAAAGGTCTAGTTGAAAAAAAGGGAAATTTTTATTGATATTTGTCAAAATTGTTAAGAAGCAAAGTCCCAACTTGTGAAAAACTATTTACCATCCCAACCATTTTATTACAATTACAAATACAAAACAAAAGGTGTACTTCACATACTTCTTCCTCAACTACATAAATTCTGAAAATTTAAATTTGAAATTACCTAAATTCATTTTAAAATAAAATTTCGACAAAGAAATGCCAAACATAGATAATAGATATGGTAGGATACCCATGATTGTAACTTGTAGTGTAGGATGTGCAAAATGTGTGAACAACTTTGCATAATCTAATTTTTACAAGTTAAGTTATCAACCATAAATGATTAAATATTAAATGTTAGAATTCACAAAGATGCACATCTAGGAATAAACAAAATGTACAATTAGAAGTATTAATTGATTTTATTTTATTTTGCTTATCTCAAACATGAACTATTTTTTATATTAAAAAATCAATCACAAACCAAAAACAAAGAAAGGTAACAAATCCATTATCCCTATATTTGTACACATTTTAAAAGAACAAATTTACAATGTACTAATTTGTTATCTATATGTAAAATTAATTCTTATATAATGGTACATCAGTTGTATTTTAGAATTTTACATATAATAACAGCAATACAAGAAAAGTAGCATAAAACCAGATAATATTTTCATCTTCTACATGATGTTTAATACTGGCAATAAGGTCTTTGGACATACTGTTTTTCAAATGCAAATTTGACTAAATTTGCTAATTTCTGGAGAATTTTCCAGATTTTTAATACCAAAAAATTAAATTAAAAATTTTATTTTTTATTTTTTTATTTTTTTCAAAACCTAGTCTTGGCTCTTCCCACGCCTTGACTAGTAGATGGCTAGGTGCCAATGTTTTTTGTTCAGGCAAGATTTTGCCATTTTTCAGCAAGGAAATTGGGAAATTTTTGGAAATTTTCTTTTATTAAGTGTAAATTTGGCTAATTTTTCTCTTTTTTTGGGGTTACATTTTCACAATTTTTAAAATTAAATTAAAGAAAATTACTGGTAGGCCTCAAACTATGTAGATGGTTTAGCCCATAAAATGTCTTGACAATTTGGACCAATGTTGGTGAAGGAAGGCTAAGGAACATAAACCTTTTAATC
>Ga0116231_10004968_pt1 | contig 26595 bp, 19 predicted proteins | sample S1TSphgellanicum_2_FD_89695 | JGI IMG/M metagenome (GOLD analysis project Ga0116231, IMG submission 89695) | Host-associated microbial communities from peat moss isolated from Minnesota, USA - S1T2_Fd - Sphagnum magellanicum MG | ecosystem: Host-associated > Plants > Peat moss > Unclassified... | reverse complement strand
TACGACCGCAGCTTGCAGTGGTTTGTGACCTGCACCTGACTGCCGGCCACGGAGGGCCTACCCCCATCTCTCATACAGCTCCACACCTTCTTTGTCTGAGGGCGTGTTCGTGACACACCGACTCGTCGCATTTTACCGTATCGAACCCCGCTATCTTCACCGGTTCGAACTATTTGCCGTTGGCCTATAACACACCCCCCAGCATCACGATCAGCAGTGCACTCTCTGCGACGTTGCCGGCCCGTACTTCGATCTATTTTGGTGGAATCTCGCAAGTGACGTTGTCGCAGCCGACATCTTCGGCATGCGGCGCCAATACCACCCTGACCTATAGTTATTCCAACAGTATGGTACAGGCGTTGGAGATGGATTGGTTGGGCATCCAATCCGCTGTTGTAGCCGCGGCCGGCAGCGTGGCCGGCGGCGGGCAGGTCAAAATTCCTGCGGGCAGCTATAAGCTGAGCCGTATGGTGGCGCTGCCGAATGCTGGTAACCCAGAGTCGATGTGGATCACCGGGGACGGCATTCTGGATACTGTACTGACTGCGCAACAAGATACCGGTCGCGGCACCTGCGCGATGGGTGAAAACAACCGCTCCACTGGCGCGCTATCAGCCGACTACACGGGTTTTCAATTGGCCTTTATCAATACGCCCTATGCTGTTGGTCTGGAACCTTCGAAGATGTCGGGGTTGTGCATGGGGGAAGGTTCACAGGCTGCTGAGGTTGATACGCGGTCTTTTCACGCCGGATATGACCTGCTGAACGACCATCAAAAAATCTTGCGTAGCACGGCGGACTATAATTGGTTTGGCGTCGAGATGGCAGCCAATTCTGCCAGCGGCGGCAATCAAGATTTCGAAAACAACGAGTTTCTGGCCCAAGGTCTTGCCAGCATAGCGGCGGCTTGGAATTTCGGGATCGACAGTTCCATCATCACCAACACCCATACCGGGTTCTCCCCTTATGGCTATTACCGCGAAGGTGCGCCGTATGGTCAGTCTTCCTCATCGAGTTTTCTAACCAATACGCAGCTTAACAATGTCGGGGGTGAGGCGCTCGGCAATGGTTGGATGTATGGTGAGAACGGCGTTAGTGACATTATTGAGCACAACGTCTTCATCGAAACCTCACCGTCGATTGACCCCGGGCGCGGATATAATATTCCGACTCAGGGGCTTTATGGTGTGTTTGTCGCTGGGCAGTTTGAGTACAACACGTTCCTGAGCAGCAACATCGCCATGAATAACGGCGGTGGGGCCACAAACTATACGTTTTTGACCTGCGCCCTCATCTGTATGCCGGCGCCCAATGCGCTCATTGGTACCAACCGATGGGCGGACAGCACCGCTTCCAATGACATGATCACCGGCCCCAATGTGACGACACAAAATTGGACCTCGGCGCCGATTTGGGTGGCGCAATTTGCTTCCAACAATGTGTGGTCCAACGACAACGCCTCCGGGTCACTGGTGAACACGACATCGGCGGTCACGGCCGGTCAAGTGATGGCATACACTTACGCCTATTATGCAGCGAATGCTGCGCCCTATAGCTCGGGCGCGGTGGCGCGGGGGGTGGCGGTCAATGCCGCGGCGGCGAACGGTGTTGTTGCCATCACCGAGCAAGGGCTCGCCTCGGTCAATGCGACCAATTATGCCTCCAGCGCGTCGCCGGCCTATATCAGTACAACCACGCCAACCTCGGTGACGACCGCCACCTCTAGTGACGCCAATACGGCTGTGCGAATTGGGGTTTTTATGGCAGGAAATCAGATTGTCGTGCGGCTTTCGCCGTAATCAGGGTCGGGTGGGGCACCGATCACCGGCGCCGCACCGCGATAACGATGGGTCCTCGCAGGCGAGGCGAGAATTCAAGTGTTTTTAAAGAGGATCAGGCAGGATTCAGGGGATGGAGAAGGGGTAAGAAAGCGATCCTCCGCTTATCCCTTCGTCATCCCTTGAATCCCTCCTTATCTGTGCCAGACAACCGTCTCGCCACCGCGCTTTGTTGAAGATGATGCGTGGATCCCCCTCTGGATGAAGGGCGGGGTCGCATGATGGTGCATCGGTCAGCCTCTGAGCCAGTCGGCAGATAGGCTAGTGTATCTCCACGTTACATGTTAGGATAATAATGGAATATTAATCAGAAATGGGACGAATGTCAGAAAACGCTCTTTCCCGGCCGGTTCCGCGCAATCTATTTGGATTGCAGGCTGGTCGCGCGATTGCCGCGCTTCTGGTCGTTTTATTTCATAATAGTCAATCTATTTTTGTACTTCCCAAGTATTGGGGTGAAAAACCCTTTGGCAATGTTTTTGACTTCGGCGATAGCGGCGTTATGTTTTTTTTCGTTTTAAGCGGTTTTATTATCCTCCATGCTCATTACAATGATTTGGGACGCCCTTCCCAGATTTTAGACTATGCTTGGAAGCGGATCCGTCGCATTTATCCGGTGTATTGGGTCATCTTGGCAATGACTCTGCCGATTTATTTTTTAAATCCGCAAATGGGTGAAGGCTACGAGACGCATTTGGGAATTATTTTGAGCTCATTCGCTTTGGTACATTTTGACTCACCAGATGCTGTCATTCTGGTGTCTTGGACCTTGTTCCATGAGGTGCTGTTTTACGCGCTCTTTGCCGTCGCTCTTTGGCGCCCGCGTGTTGGATTCGGCGTGATGGCGGTTTGGCTCTTGCTTTCTCTGCTCGATTTAGCGCCACATTCTCGTAGCCTGCTGGTCGATTTTTACTTTTCAAGCCTGCACTTACTCTTCGGGTTTGGCATGGCGGCGGCATGGTGGGTGCGGCGCGCGCGGGTGAAATGGCCGGCGCTGGCGACGCTGTGCGGGGTCGTGATCTTCCTGGCCGCTGGTATCGAGCGCGATGAGTGGGACGTGCTTGCGGTGGGGTGGCGGGCCATTTTCTATGGCATCGGGGCGGCCCTTGCCGTTGTAGGCGCCGTAGAGCTTGAACGCGAAGGGCGGTTGCGCGTGCCAGCATGGTTACGATTGGTCGGAGACGCTTCTTACAGTATTTATCTTGTGCATTTCTTAGCGCTTTCGTTCTTGGCCAAGGCCGTCTGGAAACTCGGTCTTGCGCACGCGGTTCCGGCCAAGATGAGCTTCATCCTCTTGGCGGTCTTGGCCACAGCCATGGGTGTGGTTTGGCATGTCGCGGTCGAGCGGCCGCTGCTCGCGTTTTTCGGCCGTCGAAAAAACATCGGGTTACGGGCAAGGTCTTCGCCGACCACGATTTCGTAGGGCGGGCCGCTACGCAGCGCCTCTGGCTCGGCGCAGCACGTTCTCAGCCTCTTCGCCCACCCATCCTACAAGTACCGCTCACTCACCAGCTTCTTCGAATTGCTGCATGTAGTATTTCAGAGCCAGTGCGTAGCGATTTTCCCATCCTTTGCCCAGAATATGCGTGCCACCATCATCGAAGTTCGGCTTGATGACTTGCGACATGTCAAATTCGGAGAACGGGCCGCATTCTTTCATCATGAGCTGATGGCCCCATTCCTTGAGCCGCGCCAAATCACCGCGCTCTTCCCAAACTTCGCGTACACTCGGTGGAATGGGCGTGATAATGACGTGGACGGTAAATCCGTCTTGCCGCGCAAGATGACAAATATCTGTCAAAACTGGGCGTGCCGACCGTCCGTTTAAATGATCTTTCATGCGCTCCGCATCCAATGAAAGGCGGAGTTCTGATAGCGGGACCGGCCCTTCTGTCGGAATGCCCGGCTCCGGCTGCGCCGGGCCGGTGATCAATTTGTCGGCTTTGGGCGCAAATAAGCCGGTGATTGGATCAAGAATGGTGGCTTTAAGATCAAAAACGGCCGGAATCCAACCATGAACATGGGCAGTCGTATAAAACTGCGAGAGCCAGAGCTGCTCCTCTGGTCTGAGGAATGTTGATGTCAACCACTCGCTGCCACTCGCCGGATCGGGAACGCGGGCAAACGTTTCAGGGGACATAGCAAGGATGATGGCCTTTGGTTTCGCGTGCGTCGCAAGGTAACGCCGCAACAAAAGGTACATGCTGGGCATACCGGCACCCGCATGAGTTGTAAGATTGGCCACGACATCCGGCGATCCGAGCGCATAATCCATCAAGACATGCTGCGTCAGGCTATCGCCGAAGATAAGCCAGTTCGCGTTGCCCGGAACACGTTCGGCTGCCACCACGATTTTATCGAGCGAAGTACGAAACGGCTGAATGCCGCGCAACTCGTAAGCCAGCCCTTCAGCGACCAACGCGAACGCCACAAAAACCAGCGGCAACAGCAAGCCAAAGAAACGCAGCCACCGCCTCTGTGCGGTCTCCGCCTTCACGAACTTGGTGGCGTGAACAGCATTGGCTTGCTCCACGGTCATCATCGCGTGTTCACCGCCCCTGTCTTTCCCCGCCGCCACAGCGCAGCAAGCATTTTATCCGTTGCACTTCCCAAAAGACCTTGGCCAAAAGACCGGAGAGGTTTAGCAATAACTACGCCTGTTGGCTACCATCTCCGCGGTCTGTCATCAAAACTGAAAATACAAAAATGTTCGCGGGGCACCAATGTACGTGACGATCAAGCAAAGCAGCACCGTCGCATAGCAAGCGAGACGGAAATTCGGTTGCAGTGGTTTGATAACCGCCGAAAGATTCGGCAGGGCAAACACCAGCAAACCGAGCAACGCATTCCACAACAAAAACTCAGCGGTAAACGACGTGCCGCTGAGGAAATAATATTCCGCTGTCGGAATGGGTAGGGCGCCAAGCTGTAACTTCAACCAAGTTGGGATTCTTATGTCCCAAGGGGAGAACATGGCTCCCAACATCTGCAAAGCCTGATGCGATGTGACGGCACGGAAGAAAACCTGGCCGATGCAGAACACCACCATGGTCATGGCCCACGACAAAATGGCCGGAGGTTTCGGCAATTTCCATTGGCGCCAAGCTTGATTGATCGACAGCGCAATGCCCTGTGTGACACCGCAAAATCCAAAAGTCCAGTTGGCGCCATGCCAAAACCCAGCCGCTAAGAAGGTCACCATGGTTGGAAAGGCACCGGCCAAGAGAAACTGCTTATACCGCGTGGGCCGCGGGCGGCGTTTGTCATAGCATCGACGCATCATGTTCACAGAAAGCGGCGTATAGACATAGGTCATGAAGAAACGCGTCATGGTAATATGCCAACGCGCCCAAAAATCGACGATCGATAAAGCCCGCAGCGGGTCACGGAAATTGGCCGGCAAGCGTATACCGAACATCATGCCCAAGCCGACCGCCATATCGGAATAGCCGGAAAAATCAAAGAACAACTGAAGAACAAATGAGATTGTCGCAAGCCACGCCTCAATGGGCTGCAGTTGGAGCGACGGATTAAACGCGGTGTCGACATAGGGCGCGAGATTATCGGCGAGACAAATTTTCTTAAACAACCCGTAGATAAAGATCACGAAGCCCGAGCCGACAGAATCCCAATCGATGGCCGAGTTATGACGCGACGCCTCTGCCTGCGGTTCAAACTCGTGATTCAAAACGATCGGGCCAGCCACCAATTGCGGGAAAAACAACACAAACAACATATAGTTCTTAAGCGGTGGAAAGTGGCCGGTCTTGCCATTGCTTGCCTGGCCATTGTTTGTGATTAAAAAAGCAATTTGTTGAAACGTATGAAACGAAATTCCGAGCGGAACAATCAATGAGGGTAAGATTCTGTACTCGCCAACAAGGGCAAACATATTTTCGATGAAAAAATTGCGATATTTAAAATAACCTAGGAGCAAAAGGTTGAGGCATATCGCCGAAGTTAAAAGCCATTTCGACTTATGGGTACGCAGATAGCGCGCGACATAGTAATTAAACAGCAACTGGCCGATCAGCAGCAAAAGAAAAGGTATGCTCCATACGGCATAGAAGATCATCGAAGCCACAATAAGCAATGTGCTCGAAGCTTCCCCACCGAGCAGCAATCGGGCTGCGTAAAACAGCACGAACACAATAGGCAAAAATCCGGCCAGAAACGCAGGATCAGAAAATATCATAAGTTCCGGGTTTAAGGTCGCCCGGCTTAGATGGCAAGAGTAGAAGCATCAACATGGCTGATCTTATGCGGCAAATTCGGGGGGATATAGGCGCCCCCATCTGGGCTCAGGTCTAAGCAAAACCGGCGAACCCCGTCCTCAATCCCATCTGGCGCCGCATCAAGCTCGGCAAAACCAAGTTTCGGGTAGTGCTCAGAAACCATGTGGTTTTTTGCTGTTGGAATATAGATACCAACAATACGCCTCACCCCGAAACTCCTCCCGAGGCGAACAATCTCGGCTAGCATCGCCTCTTCCACCCGCCGGCCAAGCACCCGGCAACTCATGAGCCATGTGTCGATCGTCAGCGTCCGCCCCTCGGCTTCTTCCGAGAGCAAGCCGATGATGACACCGATCATGCCGAAATCGCCAAACCGATCGCTCAATCGTACTTGTAGGGTTATCGCATTGTCGTTCTGCTCATAAGCGAGAATGTCGGCTTCTGTGTAACGCCGCGTTGTTAAATTAAACTGGTTGGATTTGTTGATCAGTTGCGTAATGCGCGGACGGCCGACCGCATCAAACGGCGCATACTGCACCACAATCTCCAGCGAGGTGAGATAATCGCCGAGATCGCGGGCCTTCGTGCTCACCGCTGCGCGTAGTGCATTGGCCGCGTAAGAGTCTGCGCGCAACCGATCTTCATCGGAGAACGCGACCGCCTCAAAATAACCGGCATTTGCCAAGTACCACGGGTACCAGGCCGGGTCTGCCGGCAGCTCCGGAATGGCAACCTGCGGCAAGGCGGCGCGCATTTGGGCACGCTCGGCGGGATTATCGTCCAGAAAGACCAGCGTATCGATGCCGATATTGAGAGTCTTGGCAATCGCCTCCAGGTTGTTTGCCTTATCGAGCCAATTGGCCTGAAACACCGCAATATCGCGCTCGCGCAGCACCATGTCAGGGTGGTTGCGGAAGGGGAGGCGGGCCACTTCGTCGTCGTTCTTTGACGCCACAGCCAAAATGATCCCGCGCTCTTTCAGCGCCAGTGCCATGTTTTGCACGGCTAGAAACGCCTCGCCCTCCGCGGAACCTTGGCCGAGTTTGAGCGCATCCACCCCATCGTCACCCACCACGCCGCCCCAAAGCGTGTTGTCTAAGTCGAGCACAAGGCATTTGCGGGCCTTGCCGCGGGCGCTGCCCAGCAGGCGGGCAATGACATCGGCATAGATCGCGTTGCAACGCGATGAAAACGGTAACTTATAAAGATTCCAGGCGACCGGATCAAACCAGTGATCAGCGCCGACGCTGGCCGCAAGGCTGGCAATGTCAGCAACGAGGCTGGAGGTTTCGGCGGCGAGAGCAACGATCGCGTCGTTGAGCTTGGCAATCAGCGCACGCTGCGAACCATTAGCGCGAATATCAAAACTACCAAACAACGGTAGCGGTGGCAAGGGGACGGTCTGCAGCACCACCGTGGAACCGCCTTGGGTACGTAATGCCGCGACAACCGTGCTGAGTTGCTCGACTGCATCGGAGAGGCGCTGGGCGGGGTTTTCCGATGCGCCCCCTTCCAGGCGAAACCATCGATGATCCAACGCCAGAAGCACAAAGTCGATGCCGGGCTGGTTGACTTCCGATGTCGGGTCGAGGGCAGCCTGCATCACTTGGTCAAACGGTGCGTTGACGAATTGGGCGGCGAGGCCGTGTCGTGCCGCCGCTAAAGGCAGCCCATCTATCACGAGATCAAACGTCGCGTTGGATAGGACCGCAACACTTACCGGCGAAAGCGGGGCGAACGATGCACCCTCGGCGCGCATCTGGCGCATGCGTTTCCCGAACAGCGCCGCCTCTGACGATTTTAGATGATAGCCGGCGATACTGTGCAGTTGCTCGCCAAGCTTGGGTTGTGCCGGATGCAAGGCCAGCAGTTCGGCGCGTAGGCCCGGCCGACCGGTTGGCAGCCACGGAAGATCAATCGCAGAAGGCAATGGAATCTCCTGTTGGCACAATCATCGACTTTCGACGCCGCGTACGAAATCTACTCTTTGCTCTTGGCGTTGATCAGGCGAATCAGATCGCCCACGTTGCGGAGGGAACTGATTTCGGCGGTATCAAACCGCGTGCCAAACTCCATCTCGGTTGCCACAAAGATACGCACATTCATCAGGCTGTCCCACCCATTGACCTGATCCGCCGTGGTGCTTTGCGTCAAGACCAGGTCGGAACGATCGAAGACGTCACGAAACACGTCTGTCAGCCGGACGAGAATTTGCTCATCAGTCATCGCTTTATCTCCTGACCTAAGGCGGCAAGTGAGTGCGTCAGCACGCCGCCAAAGCTGCCCTTCAAAACAAAGAATTACGCGGCAAATCCACCTTACACCAGGCGTCTTACGCGTAACATTTTGGTCTCTTCGCGCGCGGCAAGGCCAAGGGTTGCGGCATAGGCGGCACAGGTCCACAGCGTGGCGGCAACGAAGCCACCTATGTTGGAAAACACCAGGATGGAACTCCCAGCGACCACAGAAACGGCTAACGCCAACGCTGCCGACGATTGGCTGGCGCGGGCGGCGATAACGGCTTGGATCATCAGCAAAAAGAAACCGATCAGATACACAGCGCCGAAAACCCAGCCCAAGGCCACAAAAACTTCAAGTGGCCCGGCATCGATGATGATCGGGGTGGTCTGCTGCTCAACCGCCCCGCGGCCAACGCCGCCAATGCCGGTGCCAAACGGCAGCTCATCCATCAAGGCGGGTCCGCTCGCATAGATCTCTTCACGCGCGCGGGCGCTGGTGTCGTTGCCGAGGTCGCTCACAGTGTCGAAACGCGCCGCCAGACGATCTGTCACTTCGGGGTTGAACACAGACAAACCGGCAACGGAGAGCACGCCAGCCAGCAGGACCATACCAAAGACTTTGAAAATCCCTTGGCGCCCCATAAATGCCGCCACAAGAAGCCCCAGCACCACGCTACCGGCCGCAGAGCGGACAAGTGTGAGCATGAGCACGATGGAGGCGAGCGGAATGGCAATGGGGGTGAGCTTGGTGCGAAAATGCAGCGCCAAGAGCAACAATGTGCTCAACCAAAGCGCCAAATGCCCCGGCGAGTTGAGCGTGCCGAAGACCCGTATTTCATAGGCGACCGGGTGGCCGATCACCACCATGCCGGAATTCAGCACCCAGGCCACATCCCAAGGCTGCGGTAAGATGAACTGCAGCAGGGCATAGCCCGCCATGACCACCGTATTGAGGGTGACAAACTGGAGAAACGGCGCCTCCGCCTCGGCAATGCGGCGCCAATTGGCGAGGAAGAAATAGTAATAAAACAGCGGGCCGATCCAGTCTGCCCCGCTGGCCAAGGCGGGAAAAATCTCGCCTCTCACCAGACTGACACTCATGCCCCACAGCAGCGGCAGCAACAGGAAGAGGCCAACCGCAGATTCGCGCTGGCGTAACAGATCGCGGCTGGTGAAAATGCTCCTGAACATAAAGATCGCCACAAAATTCGGCGTACCCAGCATCAGGCTTGCCGGGTCATAGCCGGCGTGGAAATCGATGAAGCGCCGGGCGAAGGGCGTTATGGTCCACAACCAAAACGTCATTGTCAGGTAATGCCAAGGGTGGCGCTTAATATAAAACCCACAAATGACGAAGGCGGCCAATATATAGAAATACCGTGCCACCGCCCCCAACCCAACAAGGGCCAGGGCACAGGTTGTGCCTACCATGACAAGGACAATTGCCGGCTGTTGCCAAGCGGGCAGCGTGTCGGATTTTGCCATGCGGCGGGAAGTGCTGCGACGCGGCAGAAGCAGGGCAGGAGCACGCTTATGAACTGCCCGTTCATGAACCGCCAAGGGGCCAAGATTCGGGCCAAGATTTGGAACTAGCATGATACCGCTTTCCGGGTCAGTCTCTTATGCCAAAGGGGGGCGCTGATGGAAATCAGCATACAACAGCCAGTTCGCGATCGATACCGGCAAGCATCCCATCGACCGAGAACATGCGGGCGGCGCGACCGTGATCTTCTGCGACGCGTTGCGCCAGAACCGGAGGGGGAATGGCAAAAATGCGCTCAATGGCTTCGGCCAAGGCGACAGGGTCATCGGGCGGCACTAAGCCCCAATGGCCCTCGCCCAGCAACTCAATGGAGGCGCCCATATTCGTCGCCAGCACCGGGCGGCGCGCCAGCATGCCTTCGACAATCACCCGGCCGAATGGTTCGGCTGAGGTTGATGTGTGCAGCACCAAGTCGACCGAGCGCATCAACGCCGGAACGTCGTCACGAAAGCCGAGCCAATGCACTCGGTCTGATACGCCGAGCTCAACGGCACGGCGCATCAGCATGGTTTTATATTCGATTTCGCCAAACAGCGCGTCACCGACAATGAGCGCGTGCACGCCGGCGAGCCGGGCCAGCGCGTCAATCAGAACATGCTGCCCCTTCCAGGGGGAAAGTCGGCTGAACACGCCGACCAAGCGCTTGTTGGTCAAACCCAGTTCAGCGCGCAGCCGGGCAATCTGCGCATCACCGATCTGATCAAACCGGGCGGGGTCGAGACCATTGGCGACCACCCCCACGCGATCGGCCCGCCCGCCCGCAGCCACAAAAGCATCGCGCGCCGCGCCAGAATTGGCGATCACCCGCCGCGTCATATGGTTGGCGAGGGTAACCACAGCGCGGCGTTGCAAGCCGCCGAAATGTTCGGCGCTGAGGATATCGTGCAGATGCCAAACCACCGGGCGGCGCGCCAAAACGCCGGCTAACATGGTTACAATCGCGGCTTTTTGCGAGTTGGGGTAGAGCACATCGCAGCGCCGCCCGACAGCGGCCACACGCCAGGCGGTTTGCAAAACCTGCGGCGCCGAGGCCAAGGTGCGCAACCGCCCGCCGGAACGTGACACCTCCAGCAGACTTTTGCCTCCGGCAATCACCGTGGTGCTGACACCGGCGGCCTGCAGGCGGGAGCGCAAAGGCCCGTCAGCGAGCAGCACAACTTCACAACGGTCACGGTAATGGCGGGCGATATCGAGCAGCACCAACTCGGCGCCACCCAACTCCCCGGTTTGACCGACGAAGAGAATACGCTGCATCAATCAGACTACTTCCCGATAAACATCCGCGACGCGGCGCGCAAAGAGCAGCGGATCAAAGCGATCGGCTGCGTAACAACGACAGCTCTCGCTGTCCGGCAGGCGAATGCCACCGCGCAAGGCCGCGATCAGCCCATCGGCCAAATCTTCACTTGATCCAGAACGGAAAATCAGCTCAGGGGCGAGGTCAAAGACAACGTCGGGAAGACCACCCACCGGCGTCACCATAGACGGGGTTCCCGCCGCCAAGGCTTCTGCAGCGGAGAGGCCAAAACCCTCCAGCATATCTGTCGGCAATAGGTTTATGGTGGCGGCGCGGTAGACCAAAGGCAGGTCCGTATCGGGTACAAAACCGAGGAAGCGCACATTCTTATCGAGGCCGAGGGCACTGGATTGTTTGCGAAGCGCCTCAGCCAGTGGGCCTTTTCCTGCGATATACAGCAAGATGTCAGGAACCGCCTTGACGATCGGCACCATCGCGGTGAGCAGCCGATCGAGCCCCATGCGCGACGCCAAGCGGCGGACTGTGAGCAGAATGGGCCGATCGCTGGGCCAACCCAAAATGCCACGTGCCTCGCCCCGCGTCTCCTCCACCGCAAAGCGCGCGACATCGACGCTGCCGGGCATCTGGCGCAGGCAATCTTCCGGAATACCGTAAGACCGGGTCGCCAACTCGCCAAACGCGCGGGACAGCACAATCACCCGCTGCGCACGCCGATAGACCAGTGTTTCGAGGAATTGCTTCAACGCCACGATAGCGCCGTTGTGCCCCTCACGACGCGATTCAGCGGCCCATGGGCCATGAAAATGGAACACCAAAGGTTGGCGCTTGAGCGCATCCAGCGCCGGCGCTGCGTAGAGCGCAAAATGACCAGCGACGACATCAACACGCTCGGTTCGCAGAATGTGATTAACACCCTGGCGAGCACCGAGCATCCGCCCCATAAACGAAGCACCGTCTTGGGTAAAACTGCGCACGTGACCGCCGGTCATCTCGGCCACCCCCGCCGGCCCCGACACCAAACCAACCGGCTCTACCCCGGCCTGCGGGAGCGACTTGAATAAATCGGCATAAACGCGGGCCAACCCCCCGGCGGAGGTTGGCGTAAACCACTCCATGCCAATCTGCAGAACACGCAGGGGGCGCACGTCCCCTTCAGTGCCCCCTCGGGGAGGAATCATACCATCAGGCATGTTCAAGGCGCCGTTGTTCGGCGGCCTCGCGTAACAGATCAATATACTGCCCCGCCATGGCCTGCCATGAGTGGCGCTTCGCCGCCTCGGCCGCGTGATGCGACATTGCCGCATATCGGCCGGCATCGGCGAGCACCGATTGAATGGCGGCGGCGAGGCCGGCGACATCCTCACTGTCTTCTAGAACGATGCCGACATCAGGGGTTATAAAGTCCGCCCCGCCAGTGCTGCGCGCGGTGATCACCGGCAAGCCGCTCGCCATGGCTTCAAGCAACACCAACCCACACGGCTCATAGCGCGACGGGAACGCCAGGATATCCACCGAGCGCATCAGCACCGGCATGGCTTTTTGGAAACCCAAAAAATGCACGCGCTCGGCAATGCCCAGCTTAAGGGCAAGGCCAGGGTATGGCGTACCGCCTTCGCGCCCAGCGACGGCCACATGCAGGTCGGGAACATGAACCGCCGCCTGCAGCAGCGTATCAAGGTTTTTGCGGGGTGAGCGCAAATCCCCAGCAAACAACGCGATTTTTACACCTTCCGGCAAGCCAAAGCGCGCCCGTTCGGGCGGACCGGGATGGAATTCCTCGGCATCAACCCCGTTGAGAATGGTGCAGATACGCTCTTCGGGAACGCCAATATGCAGTAATTCTTGCTTCACGCGCTCAGAGATCGCCACCAAGCGGCGCGAACGGCGAAATGCATCTTTCTCCAGTTGCACATTCAACCGGCTATAGGTCAGAGCGTAAAATGACCGTGCATCACGCTTGACCCGCCAGGGGTGCCAAGCAGAGTTCCACCAAGAATCATGCACAAAATGCACGGCGTTGACATCGCTATGCGCCCAGGTGGTGAAACCATTGGTCAACAGCGCATCACACCGATTTTCCGGCCGCTTGACTTGCCGATACGCCCGCAACGCAAAGGCCTGATCGCGCAGCATGCGCGACGGTAACCAAGACGGGGGCGGGGAGACCACCGGCTTCACGCCCGGGCGTTGCGCCATCTCCTCATCGACTTCTTCAGAGAACAGCAGAACCTCATGGCCTTGGCGCAGAGCCTCAGCGGCGATTTCCCGGTTGACCCGCCCTTGACCGTCATTCAGCCCAACTTTGGTCACGACGATTCCCAGTCTCAAAGCCAACCTCCCACCCCATTATGCTTCATGGGGTTATTGCTTACCGGCCAGCCGCCCAATGCAGTTCGGAGCCCGCATAACCGCGGGCATAATACCCTTCGCTGGTGCTGAGCCGAGCAAATTGGCGTAGATTGACCTTCGACAGCACGATGCCAGTGATGAGGATATTGGCGCGCAGCAACACCCGCACAGTGGCCGCCACCGAACGGCGGGGTGTCTTGCGCCAATCAACCACCAGCACCGTATCATCGATCAACGGCGCCAAGGTCAGTGCATCCGGCACAGCCAGGATGGGCGGCGTGTCGATCAGCACGAGATCATATTGCGATCGCAAATTGCGCACCACCGCCGTTACTTCCGGGGAGGCCACCAGGCGGTCAGCGTCACCGACAAAAGAGCGGATCGGCATAATGTGCAGAGTCGATTTGTCGATCTCTGGCTTGGGGGTATTCGGGTCGGCCTTTGTGAGGCTTGTCGGACCCAAATCACGGCCCTCATTGGCCGCGGTTTTTGCCGCCAGCCACTGCCCGGTGCCGGGCGAACGCACATCACACTCCAGCAACGCCACAGACATACCCGCCCGCACCGCGGAATAACCCAGAGCCGCGGCGCAAGATGATTTGCCTTCGCCGGCCAGTGCCGAGGTGACCATCACCACCCAGCCTTCCGTCGCTTTTGCAGCTTTACGCGTGCTCAGCAGATTGGCGAGAGCGAAAAAAACGGTTTCTGCTTCGATCGATCCTGGCTGGTCGCGCACCATACCCTTCGGCGACGAACGCCGCGGCGGCAGTGGGAAGAGTCCCAGCACCCGTGCCCCGGTTTCCCCTTCGACATGGCCAACATCACGAAACACGCGTGACACTTGGCTCATGGCAAAGGCAATACCAGCGCCCACGCCCAGCGCCACCATGAAGATGCCGGTCAAAATCATCTTGGTGCGCGGGAAAGAGGGGGTCGGCGCCGGCCGCGCCTCAACCGCGACGCTCGCATCGGGCCACTGCATGTGGCGTTCCGCATCCACTTCATGCAGCCGGGTCAGCATCGACTCGTAAAGCTTGTGCTCCGTCTCAGCATCGCGCTCCAATTCCTGCAGACGCACACTTGCGGTGCCCTGCTCACCGGTGGCGGATTGCAGCCCCTGCACGGTCGCCGTCAACGAGGCTTTACGGGCGGTGAGTGCTGCCACCTCATCCGCCAAGCCCTGTGTCACCTTGCCAATTTCAAGCTGCAAGGTACGGCGCATGCGTTCTGACTGCGCCGCTGCGGCCTGCACAGCCGGGTAAGAACTGCCGTAGCGTGAGCGTAAATCCGCTTCGTTGGCCTGCAACTCCGTCTGTTTGTCGATCAGCCGCTGAATGACGGGGGAGGCCAGCACCGCCGGTGCACTCGCCGCGCCCAAACCCGAACTGACCGCGGACTGAACCTGCGATAGAGCGGCTTGCTTTTCCGCCAAAGCGCTGGTTGCTGCACTGAGTTCTGTGTTCAATTCAACCAAACGCTGTGCGACCACCGTCTCGCCACGCACAGGGGTGAGTTGATTCTGCCGGCGGAACTTCTCCACCGCTGCATCCGCCGCTTGAGTCTGCGTGCGGAGATTACTGAGATAGCTGGTCAGCCAGGCATCCGCCTGTTCGGCCGCGTCGTTGGTTTGCCGGCGCAACGAATCGACATAGGCGCGGGCATAGGTGTTGGCGATTTGCGCGGCCCGCTCCGGCGTTGACGCATCGGCGCTAATTTTGATGATGTAGGATCGGTTATCGTTGCTGCCGGTAACCGCTGTAAGCAAATGCTCCGTCGCCGCCTCAACCGATATGTCACAAACCGTCGATTCCACGGGCGAGACAGACCAATGCATATAAGGTGCAATGCGGGCCGTCACCGCGCTCTGCACCTTGTCCAACAACGACGGAACCGGGCAATAAGCCGGGTCGTGGGTCAGATCGAGCTGTTCGACAACGGCCTGAGTCACCGCAGTTGAGCGCAACTGCTCCATGTAGGTACGCAACCGATCCAGATCGAGCGCTGGTGTAGACAGCACACTTTGCGCATCGATGACTTGCATTTTGCGCGCATCGATCAAGACCGATGCGGCTGAGGTATAGCGAACGGGCAGTTGTTTTACCACTACCCCCGCCACCGCGGTGATCACGACAGCAAAACACAAGATCCGCCACTTATAGCTGAGTGCCGCTTGTAGGGGCGATATTTCGTAAGAATTTTGCTCGAAGGTGGGGCTCCCGTTAGAGGCGTTTGCCGCTAAAATAGGCTCCGCCGCTGACGCTCTTATCAATGCTGTCACCAGCTTCCTCCAATTCTACTGTCGATGTTGACCAAGGCGGGGTTGACCAAGGCGAGCTTGACAAAGTTGGTTTTCACAAAGGCGGGTATGGTCAGGGTCGGCCAGCGCCCGCGTTTCGTTACAACACTCATGACAGGTTAATACTAACAATCCTGCCTGACCAAACGCAAGTTTTTACGACTTGTCCCATTTTTTAAACTGCCTTGACAGGCGCACAATTTGAGCTGTTTGCGTTTTACCAGACCCTCATAGATATGCGATGGCGCAAATGGCAACGATATGCGACAGCCGCCATCAACAAACCCAATCGGGGCGTTGCAGGAGCATCGCCAGAAATGGCAACCGCAGATGAGCGCAGGTAACCGCAGCTAAGCCAAGCAATGCGCTATTCTTTCTATCTGCGTTCATCTACGTTCATCTGCGGTTGCAAATTCTTTGCTCTTACAGTGCGACCGCTGGAGAGGGTGCGGAGCGAACCACATCCTCCGCCGGCAGCGGCTGTGCGCGTGCACGGTCGAGATCGCGACCAAACTCTCCTTGCTGTTGACGAACAAAAGCCGAAAACGCTTCCTCAAACCGGCGCGTCTCGAAACGCTGCGCGTTCCTATGGCATGCTTCCGGACGAAAGGTGTGTTCCGTTGCAATGAACCGCCGCACCGTGGCGGCAATCGCCTCTGGTTCAGGGCTATCGAAAAACAAGCCGGTGCGTGCGGGCCCGGTTGTGACAATGGTCTCGCGCGCACCGCCGCGCCCAAGTGCCAGAACGGGGGTGCCTTCGCCTTGCGCCTCTACCGGCACGATTCCGAAATCTTCTTCTGCGGCAAACAAAAAGGCACGCGCTGAGCCCATCAGCCTTCGCAGTTCTGCGTCCTTACGATAGCCGACGAACTCCACATTGGCGCCAGCCAAGCCGCGCAGACGCCCCAACTCTGGCCCTTCCCCGGCGACGATCAGTTTTTCGTCCGGCAATGATCGGAAGGCTTCAACGATCATGTGCACATTCTTGTAAGGCACCAATCGCGACGCGGTAAAGAAATAGCGCTGCTTTGCCACTTGTGGGCATTGCGCGGGGACCGATACGGGGGGCGCTATGACCCTGGCTTCACGGCCATAAATTTTACGAATGCGTCGCGCCACAAAATGTGAATTGGTCATATAGGCATCGGGGCCGTTACCGGTTCGGGTATCCCACAGCCGCATATGGTGCAGCAGCGTGCGCGCTAAAATCCCTTTCAGGCCGCGGGCGACACCCGATTCGCGCAGATATTGATGCTGCAAATCCCAGGCATAGCGCATGGGCGAATGCACGTAGGTCAGGTGCAATTGGTCCGGCCCGGTCAATACGCCCTTGGCCACAGCAAAGCTGCTGGAGATGATCACATCGTAAGCACTAAGGTCGAATTGCTCGATCGCGATCGGCATCAAGGGTAGATACATCCGATGCTTCGTGGCAATGCCCGGCATACGTTGCAAGAAAGACGTCTTAGAGGTTTCGTAGCCGAGTTTGCGACGGTCTTCCTGCGGCAGCAAATCAAACAGACAATGCAAATCTGCATCCGGAAAGCACCGCAACATCGCCGCCAAGACGCGTTCGGCGCCACCGACGGTGTAAAGCCAGTCATGTATTATCGCGACGCGCACGACACTCTCCCATGAATTTTCCAGCCGGGAATTTGCCAACCGGGCGACAAATTGCAGGCACTCAGAAAAGCGGCCAAAGGCTGCTTGTCATTAGCCACCGGTCACCTCTTGACCCCGAGTAAGTTTGGCCTGGGTCCTCCAGCAAGAACCGGTATTAAGCGATAGGTCATTTGGTTGGGCGTGCGACGCGTCATGATGATCCAGAGTTGGGCTTCCCGTTGTGCCGGTTATTCGGGCCTGCAAGCTGGGTTTCTGCAAACTGCGTTCTTGCAAGCTTGGCTCTAGAGATTTTGGTCCTTGCAAACGGCTTGCCGTTGGCAGCGTCGCAGCCCAAGCGTTCTTGAGTTTCGGCAAAAGCTGTTCGCGTACCGAGACCACCGCGCGCGTAAACACCGACGCAACCTGACGCCGATACCCCAACGCAAGATCCGAAGTACGCGAATGGTAGAACCCCGTCGCCTGTTCCCAACTTCCCGACTCTGCACAAAGTTGCATGAGAAAGCGGGCCGCATAGTCGGCGTTATGCGCTGGGTCGAACGCCTCATCGACGGAGGCGAAGGCTTGCGGGTGGTAAAACAAGTTCACCTGCATGCAGCCGACATCAATCGACGCGGTTCCATGCGCTTGTGCGTCTCTTACCCAAGCCACGGCTTCGGCCTCGGTTGCAAAATACCACGATGTGTTGTCGGCGTTCACACTCCACGGCCAGGGGGTTAAGACCCCTGTTTGCGGATCTTTGCGCCCAGTTTCGACCACCGCAATAGCTGTCAGCAATCCTGCCGGCGTTGCGTAACGTTGTTCGGCCCGGGCAATCGCCTCACCGCAGGTGAGAACAGGCGCCGGTTTTGCAAACATCGGTGCACCACCCCGGCGCACCTCTTTTTTTGCAAGTGGGGGCAAGGTTTCCCCATTTTTTCCTGGGGAGGGGGATTGCCATTGTGCTGCGTGAGCGGCCGAATGAAGTGTTGCGCAAATGAGGATCATGATCCCCAACACGCTCCCCGCCGACGCCCAACGTTTGAACCTGCTGACCATAAGCAAAACCCGCGCGGGCAAAAACACCAATCAATATGCTTGCGGACTGGCGATTCCGCGCCGCAAGGTGAGCAAAAGAATTTTTACATCGAAGAACAACGACCAATTTTCGATGTAATGCAGGTCACAGGCAACCCGTTTTTCAAGCTGCTCGACTGTCTGTGTTTCACCACGCCAGCCATTGACTTGTGCCCAGCCAGTAATGCCCGGCCTCACGCGATGACGTAAAGCATATTCTTCCGCCATGATTTCAGTAAAGCGGAGACCGCCCGCCTTGGTATTGGGCGCATGAGGGCGCGGCCCGACCAACGACATATCGCCCAAAATCACATTATAGAGCTGCGGCAATTCATCAAAGCTCAGCTTACGCAGCCATTTGCCAATGCGCGTGACGCGCTTATCGCCTTTCTTGGTTTGCTCATCAGCCAACATATCGGCCATATCGTCGTGCATTGATCGAAATTTGTACACGTTGAACAGGTTGTTGTTGAAGCCGAACCGCGGCTGAAGAAACAGCACGGGCCCTGGGCTATCGAGTTTAATGAGCAGGGCAATCAGCCCCATAAAAGGTGCAAGGAAAAACAACAGCACGCTGGCAAACACCACATCAAAGGCGCGTTTTTGCAACGCCTGCCAATCCTTCAACGGCCGCTGCTTCACCAGCACGGCGGTTTCTTTGGCGATGTGCACGACATGCGACGGTGCAGGGCAGATCTCGGCAATATCCGTTGCGACATAAATGTCTGAAATTGTCACGCTCAACTGCCGGGTGATCTCTGCAATGCGCTGCCGGTCACTGATTGGCACCGCAATAATAATGGCATCGATCCGCTCTTGTCGGCAGCGCGCGATCAAATCATCGATCCGCCCGATAAATCCCCCAGTTATGGCCGACGAGGTAAGGGCGCCGGGCGAAATCAACGGGCGGTCATGATAAAGCCCGACGGCACGATAATCTGAGCCGGGGTTTGCGGCACGCGCGATCACACCATGCCCAAGATTGCTATCGCCGATGACGGCAATGCTGCGCGTGAAACAGCCCGCCCGCTCCCATCGCCGCATGGTCCAAGCGAGCGTCAGACGGGATAGGCCCAACAAACCGACGGCTGAGATCAGCCATTCCAGCGCCCAAGTTCTCTCGATCAAATGATTGGCTTGCAGCAGCAACAAGAAGAAAAACATGGTCGCCAGTCCGGCGCCCAGAGAAACACCAACAGCTCTTATTTGCGCCGCGACAGAGCGTAGCGCTGTCAGCGTGTAAGCGCGCGCCCAGTGAAGACAAAGGGCGGTCACGCCGGCCGCAATAACCCCGGTGAGTATGTCTTGGTTACGCGTGGCTGGGCTGGCGAATGGCGCAAGAAACGAGTGCACATTTACGGCGTGCACGCCATACGCCACCAACACAGCCGCAAACAAGAGGATGATGTCAGAGACGCGCAATGTGCCTTCGAGGACGGGGATAGACACCTTAAATGCCGTGCGACGGGGGATCGTAAGAGAACGCTTAGACGATTTCGCCTCCACCTCATGAGGATGTGGATAGGCCGGGAATCGTATCGGTTTGGCGGGGTTTGCGTACAACGCCGTTGCGTCACGATAATCCAATTCGCGGCCCCTAACTTGTTCAAACTGTTTATTTCTTAGGTGTATCAGGCGCAATAGACGGCACACGAAAACAAGTCACACGGGCCTCGGGCATCCCAGTTCCCCCAAACCGGGCTTTCTTTGCTCATGCCGGCAGCAGCCAACCAATCTACTGACGTCGCCAAACTCCAGGCGGGCAAAACCCCAGGTTGCTTAGGCTGAACGGCCTTTGCTGTGGTGCACAATAGCGAATCGTTAATAAGCTGTAAATATAAAAATTAACGCACGTTTTGTTGACACAACCCAGAGGGGATTCACGGTTGATTTTTTCAACCAAAAACGGGTTGGGGTTGTATTCTCTGATGGAAAAGGGATTAAGCAAAAAATCGGCCATGTCGTTCGACGTAGTCTTCTTGGGCGTCGGGGGCGTGCCAAGATCATAACAACAGCAAGAGTATGAATTGAGATCGGCGCAGCCTGTATGTCGCGTGCTCAACCTGTGGCTGTTGTATGGGAAACGATCGGTGCGGACATCTCTGCTGTCTTTTATAAAAAAGCGAATATTCTCAGAGACATTCCCCAATTGGCGTCACAAGGCGTTTTTCTTCTGCTGATGCCTGAGCGAGTGTCGCTATTTCGCTATGCGGCAAGGCATTTGGCGCTTCCCTTCAACCTGAGATCATGCCATGGAGCCTCCTGATCCGCAGTTAGCGGCGTGCTGAGCATGATTTGGAACCAATGCGCAAAGATGTGAGAATAATCTCAGGGCAGTGGACTATTCCTAGGACGCTGGCCATGATGCGGGTCTTGAGGGGGTGGCTGCCTGGAGCAGGCTCCTCGAAAACGGTTGGCTCGCTTTTGTTGAGCGCCGCCCTGTTAGCAAGCTGTGCTCCAGGTCGGAACCTACCGCCGCTGCCAGCCGATGAGGCGGGGTCTGTCTATCATCTCGGCACGGGTGACCAGGTTCGGGTCATTACCTTCGGGGGGGACCAGTTGACCGGCGAATTCCGGATCAATGATAGTGGCAATATTGCCATACCTTTGCTGGGTGCGGTGCACGCCGCGGGCCTGACCACTGGGCAATTGGGCGATGCCATCGCCACCGACCTGCAGAAAAAAGACCTTCTGAAAAACCCGAGCGTTTCCGTCGAAGTGCTCGCTTATCGGCCCTTCTTTATATTGGGCGAGGTCACCAAACCGGGTGAATACCCCTATGAGCCCGGCATGACCGTGCTCACCGCGGTCAGCATTGCCGGTGGTTTCACCTATCGCGCTGTGACGGATTACGCATCCATCGTGCGTACACCGGCAGGGGGGGACGCGATCGAAGGAAAAGTGAGCCGCCAGACACTGGTGAAGCCCGGAGATGTCATTACCGTTTTCGAGCGGCGGTTTTAAGAGCCTGCCCTGGAACGTGTCCGGAGAGTGAGCCAGAACAAGAGGCTTGCTCTCCGCCTTAAAGTATGGCGTGAAGGTAACCTCAATGTTCTGCCGACGTCGCTTGGCGTGGTGGCGTGGTTACTTCAGTGGCCCCGGCCGTCTGCGTCATATTCCTGGTCTTTTAGCGCCGTAGATACGAACGCTGCGGAAAAATTGGATCGGACATGTGCAAGAACCCGCTGTGGCAACGTGAGATAAGGCAGCGGCGGCAAATAAGTGCTTCAGCACGCCGCCAAAGCTGCCGCTCAAAACAAAGGCTTAGGGCTTGTTCGACACCGCAGGCTGAAGCGACAATTGTCGAACAAGCCCTCAGTAGTGGCAAAATCGCCACAGTGCCGGTCCTGGGTATTGGCCCCGTCCTGGCTATTAGCTTTCTTGCTTGTGGCCTGTTTGCTTCGTCGGCACACGCGCAAACCCAAGCGCCGCTGCTGGACCAATACATCCCACCCACCCAGGGGGGGGGTGGCGGCTTTCAGAGCGTTCTGACACGTTACCAACCGGAATATTCCAGCCCCGGCATTCCGCTGGGCAATTTTACCATTCGCCCTGGGCTGAACGAAACCGCGGGTTATGACAGCAATGTCTTTGCCACCAAGTCGGCGAAGGGCAGCGCAATTATTGAGACGAATGCTTCGTTAGGCGCCTCATCGGATTGGTCAGACACCGACAGGGTACAGCTTGCTCTCGGCGTTGATGATGTCCGTTACCCGAACCAGCCGGTGCTCTCCAACACCAATTGGAACACAACCATTGGCGGGTCACATGGTTTCGGCCAGGACCTGGCCACCGCCACCTATTCGCATCAGGCGGCGACCATTCTGCCATCTGGACTTGATGTGCCGCAGTTGGCGATTGCACTGCCCTACTCAGTTGATGATTTCCAGGCCAATTACCGCATTAACCTGGCGCGCAGTTACATCCAGCCCAGCATCGATGTAAGTTCCTATACCCTCGGCACCAACAACACCGCCAATTATAGCGCCAGCAATTTTAACCGGGTCCAAGTCAGCCCTACGGTGACATTGGGGTACGAATTCGCAACGCAACGTGACCTCGTTGTGGTCATCCGCGATACCAATGCCACTTACACGAGCCACGCGCTGCCCGGGATTGCGAACCCGAACTACAACGATGTGGCAGTGCTCAGCGGGCTCGACTACAGCGCTACGGGCGTGGTGCGCTTTCGTTTCTTGCTCGGCTACGAAATACGGTCGTTTCAGAGCACGCAATACAAAACCACCTCAGCGCCGGTCGCCGAAGCCTCGGTGATCTGGACCCCGACCGGTCTGACCGCGGTCACCGGCACAGCGTCACGCACCATCCAGGCGTCGGCCAACGGCACCACGCCGAGCTTTACGCAAAACTACGTGCAGGTGCGGCTCGACCATGAATATCTGCCAAATGTGCTGTTCCGCGCGGATACCGGGGTTTATTTCAATAATTACAACCAGGGCGGCGGCGATCAAACCTTGTTCACCATCGGCGCTGGCGTGACTTATTTGGTGAACCGCAACATAAGGTTGGTTTTCGGCTACGACTTCACCGCGCGCCAATCAAGCGGTCTTCCTGTCAACGCCGGGGCGTTCGGCGCCAACTACAGCGATCACCGCGTGACCTTGCAGGTGCGGCTGAGTTTGTAGCGAAAATCGGCGCATGCCTCACTCTGACCGCCGCTCCTTTTGGGACCTGACAAGCGCCGCCGGCCTGCCGCCGCAGCGTTTTGTCGCTGATGCCACTGGGCTTTTTTCTTTGGCGCAACTCACCGGCAACAGCACGCTGGCCGTACCGTTGGAAATGCTACGTGGGCAGTCCCTGTTGCTGGCGTCTGAGCGCCAATTGCCCGCGGTTTTGGCGCTGCTGCAACTCGACGGCATTGCCCGGCGTATTCTGCTCTGCCCGCCTGACCTGGCGCCTGCGCATCTGCCGGCCATTTTGGCGGAGGCGGAGATCGATACCATTCTCAATGACGGCACCGGTCCGGCGCCCCCACCGGGCTTTCCCGTCTTTACCTACGGCACAGCAGTTTTCCCCCAGAATGAGGTAAAACAGAATGAGGTAAAACGCGATACGCCAACCGAGTGGTTGCTGCTCACCTCCGGCACGACTGGGCGGCCCAAACTGGTGCTCCACAGCCTCGCCAGCTTGGCAGGGCCGTTGAATGATGGGTTAGTGGTAGCACCGGGCGCCGTGTGGTCAACTTTTTATGATATGCGCCGCTACGGTGGCCTGACCGTGACAATGCGGGCCATGCTGGGCGGGGCCTGCTTGGCGCTGTCGCAGGGCGGGGAGAGCGTGGCAGATTTTCTCACCCGCGCCGGGCAGCAAGGCGTGACCCATATCTTAGGCACACCGTCGCATTGGCGCCGGGCACTGATGAGCGATGCGATCGGGCAGATATCTCCGCGCTATGTGCGTCTTTCCGGCGAAGTGGCCGATCAAACCATTCTAGACCATCTGGCCGCAACCTTCCCCGGCGCCGAAATCGTGCATGCCTTTGCCTCCACCGAGGCCGGCTTCGCGTTCGACGTGCGCGACCGGCTCGCTGGTTTCCCCGCTTCCCTCATTGGAGAAGGCCGTGTTGCCATGCGGGTGAAAGACGGCTCCCTGCGCATAAGCTCCAGCCGCGCCGCCTCCCGCTATCTCGGCGCTCAGCCGCCTTTGCTGGATGAAGATGGGTTTATCGATACCGGCGACATGGTGGAGCGGCGGGGGGATCGCTACTATTTCGTCGGGCGCCGAGAAGGCGTGATCAATGTCGGCGGCCAAAAAGTGCATCCGGAGGAGGTTGAGACCATCATCAACCAGCACCCAGATGTGCAAATGTCGCGGGTCTACGGGCGCCCCAGCCCGATCCTTGGCGCTCTGGTTGTGGCTGATATTGTCGTCCGCCCGCCCGGTCGTGAGCCGTTTCAGGCGCTGAAAGACGAAATTCTAGAAGCCTGCCGCCGTGTGTTGCCAGCGCACAAGGTCCCCGCCAAGCTGCAACCGGTTCCGGCCATCGAGATTGCTGAATCCGGCAAACTGGTCCGTCGACAAACGTAGGCTGGGCTGCTTGCAGCCCACCAACCGCGCGTAAAAAGCTAGGGTTTGCTGATGAAACGACGCGACATTCTAAAGGCTGGCGCCAGCGTTCTGGCCCTACCGCATCTGGCGCATGCGGCAGATCAGCGTGTGCTGCGCTTCATCCCGCAAGCTGATTTGACAGTTCTCGACCCGGTGTTCAGCTCCGTCTACGTCACGCGCAACCACGGCTACATGGTGTTCGACACGCTGTACGGTCAGGACAGCGCCTACCGGGCCCAGCCGCAAATGGTCGAGGGGGCGAGCGTCGAGCAAGACGGCAAACTGTGGCGCTTGCGTTTGCGGGAAGGCTTGCTGTTCCACGACAATACGCCTGTGCTCGCGCGTGATTGTGTCGCCAGCATTCGCCGTTGGGCGCGGCGTGACGCGTTTGGTCAGACATTGATGCTGACCACCGACGAATTGTCGGCCGCGGATGACCGCACCATTCAATTCCGCCTCAAAGCCCCCTTCCCGATGCTTCCTGAAGCGCTGGGCAAGATTGGTATCAACATGCTGCCAATCATGCCCGAGCGCCTGGCGCAGACCGATCCGTTTAAGCAGGTGACGGAAATGGTCGGCAGCGGCCCGTTTCGCTTTCTGGCGGATGAGCGCATCTCTGGCGCCCGCGTGGCTTATGCGCGTTTCGAAAACTACCAACCCCGCGCACAGGGTTTACCCGATTGGACCGCTGGCCCGAAAATCGCCCATTTCGACCGCATCGTTTGGAACGTCATCCCCGACGCCGCCACCGCCGCTGCCGCCTTACAGCAAGGCGAGGCCGATTGGTGGGAGCAGCCAGTATTCGACCTTCTCCCCCTTCTTCAGCAAGACCCGAACATCACCCTTTCAATGGTCGAAGTCACCGGCAATATCGGCCTGCTTCGCATGAACCAGCTTTTCCCGCCCTTCAACAACCCCGCCATCCGCCGCGCCATCCTACGCGCAATGAACCAAGCGGATTTCATGCAGGCGGTGGCAGGAGATGACCGCGGTGCCTGGCGTGATCGCATTGGCTTCTTCGCCCCCGGCACCCCCATGGCGAGTGACGCGGGGCTCACCGCGCTTGACCCCCCACACGACGCCGATGCCGCCCGCGCCGAGATTATGCGCGCCGGATATGCCGGCGAGAAAGTGGCCATCATGGTGCCCGGCGATTATCCGCGCATCAGCGCTCTGGCCAATGTCGCGGCGGATCTGATGAAACGCTGCGGTCTGAATGTTGAGCAGCAGGAGATGGATTGGGGCACCGTCATTCAGCGCCGCGCCAACAAATCGCCGATCGCGCAAGGCGGATGGAGCGTGTTTATCACCACCTTCACCGGCGCCGATATGTCGAGCCCGGCAGGTCATTTGGCGCTGCGTGGCAATGGTGCTGATAGCTGGTTTGGTTGGCCGGTGGCGCCGGAGTTGGAGCGGTTGCGCAATGCGTGGCTGGCGGCGCCCGATCTTGCGGCACAGAAACAGATTGCGGCGCAGATTCAGCAGCAGGCTTTTATTGACGTGCCGTTTTTGCCTCTGGGGCAATTCTTCCAACCCACCGCGCAACGCAAAACCCTCGCAGGCGGGTTGAAGGGAATGCCGCTGTTTTGGAGCATTCGGCCGGCGAGGTGAGTGTGCTCGTTATGAGTTACCTATCCTTTGGCTCGCTTTGTGTTATAAAAGAGCCATGAAAACGTCTTTAGCCTTTGAAGCACATCGCAAGGAAATCCGCCGCATCGTTGAAGCGAACCGTGGCAGAAATCCGCGTGTATTCGGTTCTGTGCTGCATGGTGAAGACACGGAGGAAAGTGATCTCGATATTTTGATCGATGCCGCTCCCCAGTTTACTTTATTCGATATGGCAAAAATTGCTTTGGAGATTGAAAAACTTATAAATAAGAAAGTTGATGTCAGGACGCCGGGTGACCTGCCGCCTAAATTTCGTCCTAAAGTCATCGCTGAAGCGACACCTATATGACGAGCAACAAAGCAGGGCGAATACCTGACTATATTGAACATATAATCTCAGCAATTCGTCAAATTGAAAAATACTCGCATGGATTGAATCAGATGGATTTTTTAGAAAACGACATGGTACAAGATGCTATCATC
>Ga0116231_10004967_pt1 | contig 26596 bp, 15 predicted proteins | sample S1TSphgellanicum_2_FD_89695 | JGI IMG/M metagenome (GOLD analysis project Ga0116231, IMG submission 89695) | Host-associated microbial communities from peat moss isolated from Minnesota, USA - S1T2_Fd - Sphagnum magellanicum MG | ecosystem: Host-associated > Plants > Peat moss > Unclassified... | reverse complement strand
TTTGGTTCTTTTTTGTGGGCAAAAGTTTCCCCCGGTTTTGTTTTTTGTGGGTAATTTTTGCATTTGTTTTGTTGTTTTGGGGGGGGGGGGGTGTTTTTTTTTGGGGGGGGGGGGGGGCTTTCCAATTTTAGGCAAATGGGAACGAGAGCACGTGGGATATTGGCCACATGTGTATATCCAAATATCACGCCACGTCAGATTTATTGTGAGAAATCTGCTACTGAGTTGGTTTTGTTTCTTTTTTTTGGTTTTTTTTTGGGGAAATTACTTCACACGCCAAGTTTGTCAACAGGACTTGTTTTTTCTTTTTCTTTTTTTTGGGGCCTCCCTTGATTCAGGGTTTAGGGTTAAATTTCAGGATTCAGGGTTTAAGGGGTTTTTTTTCTTTATCTCTAGTTCATGAATCAGGGTTAGGTCTTGGGAGGAAAAAAATAAAATAAAAAATCAATACTCAGGATAAAATTCGCAGGATTTGAAGGCTGGACTACCACTAGGGAAGAAGGGCTGGTGAGCGATCATTCAAGCACTCAAGGTCGGCCGGGTCCAAGGGGAGTGCTCCATTGTTTCTGGTGTCCAAATAAAACTTGAACACCTCCTCTTGGCGCATCTGACGCACTACAAATCTTCAAAAACTGATTAAAAAAAGAGAAAGTTACACACAAACCCCCCCCCCCACCCCCCACCCCTTCAAGTAGAGGGGGTTAAGAACTGAAAAAAACCAAACCACAGAACACTATAAAGCCAATTCCCAAACACCCCAAAAATTCTTTGTAAGTTACTCTGTTGCTATTAGAGTTCAAAGATGATTTGTAGAATTGAAGGTGGCACTCCTATAGCACTTTACATCTTTTTTAATGAACAATAAATGAGAAGGTTAGAAGCTTTCAAAATAGGAGAGGTCCAAAGAGAAGAAAAAGAATGCACTTTGTAAGTTGAAAAGCTTTTTTTTTTTCTTGTTGCTTTTCCATTACTCCTTTTCTTTTGCACTTCAAAGATGATTTTTAGAGCTTGAGGTAGCGATCTCATAACATTTTAAATCACTCAAAATGAAGCACAGATGAGACAAAGATCTAGAGAATTGTTCAGTCATAAGGTAATGATCGGTGATGAGCAGTTCTACCCTACTTCCTAAAATGGACACCTGGGTTATGAGCAGTCGGGAAGGCTCGTGCCAAGGTAATACTAAAAAAATTCAGGTCCCATTGTACACTAATGCACTATTTTTTAATTTTTTTAATCATGTTTTGTATCTCAACCAAGGTTATAATCCTGTGTTTGGATGACTTTATGGATTTCTCTAATAGATATTTCTCTAATTTTCAAATTTCTTTATGGATGAGAAAAGGGTATCTTTAGACTCTTCGGAGGTGATTTGAGACACTCGTCACAAGCTCAAACCTCAATGGAAAAACTACATTGAGAATGATCCGGAGATTAAGGGTTGCTTTAGATGATGGTCCAAAATCCAGGGTCCAATGAAATTGAGCAATCCTATTGGACGAGAGTCATTAGTTGGACCCCATGGCCTTTTAGATGAGAGTCCCAAGACCAAAAAGTGGCAAATGCAGGCTAAACCTACATGACACCATTTTGGAGGTAAAATCAATTGGTTGTGAGACCCCAAAAAAATGAGCTCAAAAGGGGGGAGAGCTCAGGATTTGAAAAACCAAGATGCAAGCTAAGGTTCCAAGGCAAGGTCCAACTCAAGGATTCAATTTGCTTCAAACAGGTCCAAATTGGTTCCTCCAAATTTTGGACCATGGACCCCAATCTAAAGTGGGACCTAAGGCAAGGTCAGGGTCCCAGGCATTCTTTGTAGGTTAAGGGCTTAGGTTGGGGCATTCCTGAAGTAAAGAGCATAGAGGTGAGGTGTAATCAAAGCTTATTAGCCCTGCATTTTGTGAATGCTTTCCACCTTGGGGCAATAACTCACGTAAAGTATAGAAGGCCATCATGAATTAACCATAAAGAGTTTGGAGAAAATTCTTTAGTGTATTTGGAAGGCACCTTATATTCATAAATATTCCTTGTAAGAACAAGTAGGCACATTATGCCTACTGACAAGTGGGGTTGATCTTATGGTTACTTATAGGTGTAAGATCTTCCAATTCATGGAGTAGGTGTAAGATCTCTCCTCTTCATACACACACATCATGCACTATGTATGTTTAGTTAGGTTCATCATAACTTTTGCCTCATGCTTTACAATGGGTAAAGATGTGAGGGCGATCTTATGACTACTTATAGGTGTAAGATTTCTCAATTCATAGAGTAGGTGTAAGATCTCTTCTCTTCATATACACCTCATGATCGACGTATTGGTTTAGGTTCATTAGTACTTTTGTCTCATGCTTTACAATGGGTAGCAAAGATGTGGGGTGATCTTATGACTACTTATAGGTGTAAGATTTCTCGGTTCATAGGGTAGGCATAAGATCTCTCCTCTTCGTACAACTCATGATCTATGTATGTCTTAGGTTCATTAGTACTTTTATCTCATGCTTTAGAATGGGCAAAGACGGAAGGGGTGATCTTATGGCTACTTATAGGTGTAAGATTTTTCGATTTGTAAAGTAGGCGTAAGTAAGATCTCTCCTCTTCATATGCCTCATGATTTCAAGTCTAGTGGTTTCCATTTTGGGTCCGGTTCTTCCAAAGAAACAAAATTCCAGTCTAGTTCATGGTCCGAACATAGTAGATGATCACAAGTTTACCTACATCATTGTTACCCGTTGGGTATCATGGGGAAATTTTTTTTTTTTAAAATAAAAAAACTGGCAAGGCTTTATGTTGGGATAATGCATAGGGGAGGAGCATGGGCATTACTGAAATAAGCACCCCCTCGGCTTCCTCTCGGGAGGCCGCTTATTTCAGTAAAGTCCTACTCCCCGGCCGTTATCCTGTACATAGGGTAAAGGCCGCAGTGGAGGGATCTTCCCTCCTCAAAGGGTCGGTTGGTGGGTGGGTGGACGGGTGGGTGTGTCCGGGGTTCCATCGGTTTCCCAATCATCTCCCCTGGCACCTTGTCTACTACCCTTATGATGTTGTCCGGCTCTGTTGAGTTTAGAGTGTACAGTTGGTAACAGACTTTGCCCCAGTCCCCGTCCAGTCCCCGTCCATCCGTATTTAAGAGTATATAAAATTTGTCACAGACATTGCTGCCGAGCATAAGTGCATAAAAATGGTCGATGTCAACATACATATATGCATGCCCTGCCGGCTCTCATACATACAATCTGTTGCAATTCCTTCCATTGCATGTTGAAGAAGTTCGCTCGCTTGCACACGTGGACAGACACTTTGCGAGAGGGCGGAGAGGCCGGGCTACTACTCTCTTTGCACTTTGAATTTAAGTTCGAAGTGGTTCCTCCTCATTAGTACCCCTGCACTCTGTCTATTCACCACCCCCGCCCCCCCACCCCACCCAACTCTGTCTATTATGATTTACATATGGACATCATTCATACGGACATCATTCGCTCACTAACCGCCGTCCATCCGTCAGCGAGTGTCTATGTTCCGTTTGCTGACAGAACATAGAAACATATGTACATGTGTTACGTATTCTGAAGGCCAGTTCTTTAGAAATAATTATGCCAACAACAACTTCTCTTACAAAGCTTTACGAACAAGTCCCTCTCCCCCCCCCCCAGTCCGAAGTGACGGTGGTGGATTCAAAGCACCGGAAAGATAAAATCGGATTCATTTTTTTTCGACAATGTAGATGATGATAATTCATAGATCCCCACAATCCCCCCCATTTATTATTTTACCAGTCCGTCGTACATGCAATCGTTGCATCAAAACTTAACCTAATTTTTTTCTTTGTATTTACATAATCTTCCTCTTAGCCTCGAAGGGACCAACGGCAGGACCAACGGCTTTTTTTTTTCTTTTTTTTTTTCCCCCCTTGCGACCATAGGAAAAAAGGGTTGTGAGAAAGGATTTTTTTTAAAGAAAAAGTGGCCCAAAGTTGCCATAATTCAAAGGGGGAAAACAAAAACCAAAAAAAAAGTTGAATTCACCGTATTTGGATCATAGGTTCTTGCATATTGCCAATATATATATATAAGGGTTTCAAGAAATTTATACTTTTCTTTCTGACCTATAGCCAAATTTGGCTAAGTCCTCTTTGTGAATGATCATGAGTCTATTTAACTCACAAAATTGAAGGGAAAATAAACCCCGGTTGGCACACCTTACCCACCACAAAGCACAAGGCAATATTTATCCTACGCCTAAGCATAAGTAGATCACCAATGTGGTGAGAGTGCGCCCTTGTACCATTTGTTATTCCTTGGTATTAACAAACCTTGCCGTGGTGAAAACAATGTGATTACTAATGGCTCGGAAATTATAAACTTTGAAGGATTAGAGTAAAACAATTTTGCTTTTTATGTCATATTTTTGTCATTTAAAGAGACAAAACTATTTGATCAAAATAGGCAAATGGCCCAACACCCATACTCTTACTATCACCAAAAAAGGAAGGGATCAAACAACAACACGACCCCTCTGTCGAACTCACTCAGACATAATGTGACTGGGTATCTGCCTATCAAACCAGCAGCATGACAATGGCATTAATCTGAGTCCAAAGCTTTTGTCCTCTGGCTCTACTAAACCCCAATGAGAAGCACACATCACCAATGCAAACTCCCCTTTCTCTGAACTTCCATAGATCCAACTCTTACTCAGACAAATCAGCAAGACAGAGTCTTGGAAATCAAACTCATTAGCTTTGAAATTTACAAAGTTCCCCGACAGCACAAGCTTTCTTCACTCCAAAGTATTCATCAAAAATCCAACAACTCTACTTAGCTAAGTCACTGGCGCAGCGGAGAGTTACAATAACTCAGCCAAGTTCTCCAAAAACATATCTACGGAGCGATATGTCTATACATTTCTAAGCTCCTTGGACATCCTCGGCTCTACCCTTCCAACTTCAACACAAAGTCTAAGAAAATTTCCTCTCTAGCACGACCTCAACCTCCTGCTATACTCCGATCTCCTCTTCCTAAACAATGTTCATCCAGAATCCCAAGCAATTTATGGACTCTCACGCTCTCTTCCCCAAATCCGGCCTCCCAGTCCGTCTCTACTTGCATTCTTAAGCTCCTCTCTCTCTTCAAAATCAAACCTTCCTTTTCTCCGTCCTTGGCTTCCTTTACAAGCCTCCATTCTCCCTCACTTTTTCCGCCGTCATCTCCTCCGCAGTACATCAATGCGGCACCATCCCCCTTCATCATTCACATCGCCTTCTTCTTATATTTCCCATCCCACACAGCCAGAAAGCAACACTTACCATGCATCCCATGCACGACCAGCACTAATCACCTTCCAAAATGATAAAATCCGCCACCCTCATTAATGAAGGTGACGGCTGGATTAATTCTAGAACCCTTATCAGTGAATCTGGCATTCACACAAAATGCACAACTAGAGAATCCTTGTTCGGCCACTCCCTTTCTGGTTACATTACAATTGGTAAATGGAGGTGTTTTTTTCAAAATTCTCCATTTAATGGTATTGTGAAACTTTCTTTCACATTTTGTATTACTAGTTTGAGTTTCCATAATCTAGAGGATTCACATATTATTATGTGAACCCAAAAATAAATAAAAAATCATTTTGGTAAGGAAAAAAACTCATTTTATTTACCCACCATAATTAGGAAAACAATCCATCTAAATTAAAACTAAAAATACACATTTGAAATTTTTGTTTCATATATTGATTCTCCTCCCATTTTCAAATCCACAAGAGATTTAACATTTTTTAAAACAATATTTATGTTAAAAAAAATTCTTTTGAAAATTAAAAATTTACGCACCATTGGGTTGTGAAATTGGCTATCAAAATTTGGATAATGAAAACAACAAGGCATCGTGAATGCACAAGCCTTCCTATATGGTAACAATTGAATGATGTACAAGGGTAGTTGGTTTTCACACACATTTGGGCTTGTAAATATGAATGGTAGGTTTTTGATTTTTTGGGATAAATACCAATTATATATTTCAATTTTTTTCTAACAAATATGGATCATTGATGGGTCATAGATTTGAAAGTGCATACTACTAATTTGAATTTTTTTACTTATGATTAATGACCTAATTAATTGATTTACTCTTTCTTTACCATGTAATATTTTTGAATTTTACTTTTAAAACCAATTTATTAAAAAATAATATTATTGTTAATGCATGCTAATGTAAAATGCTATAAAATACTAGTTAGTACATATTGAAGGATATATCATGATCAAATATTTTTAATTTAACTTTGTCATATGATAAATCAAATAATGTTATCAAATAATCTGAAATTAAAATATATCAATTCATGATTTGTTGAATAAAGCTTATGTTGATTTACAATAACATTGTTGTACATGTGCACATTGATCCATACATGGTTTATATGTGTATTGTAAACAATTGTATTTTCTATAAAAGTAAGTTTAATTTTATAATCATGTTCATAAAGGTTTGTAATGTTATTGGTTATGATGTTCTTAAAAACATTTTTATGCTAAAATTTCCAATTGTTGTAGTAAGGCAATCCAAAGGTTTTTTTTATAAAAATCTAACATATAATAAAGGGGGGGAAATCTTGTTAGATAGTTCATAAACTACAATTACATTAATTAATGCACATTGAAGTTCATTAAAAAAACTGAGGTAATAAAATTTACACCAAATTTTGTTATACTAGTTGGCTTTTCTAATGTTAAAATGTTATCAAACAATAGCATTGTTCCATGTTCATTATATATGAAAAGGTGTTAGATTTCTTAGATAAAGCACCATAAATTTATTCACTTTTACAAGTATCTTGTATTTTTTATTTGTTAAAGCAATGAACATGACATGCTAGTGAAATTAGATTTGTTAAAATGCTTCAAAAATGTAACCTTTAAAAATGAGCACTTGGGGATTGGAGAATTATGGATTCTATGCAATAAGCTTATAAAAAAACATAAAATCAAAATTTTAACTTGGATTATAAACTACAATAAAACAACACCAAAAAGGAGAAACCCCTAAATTAAAACCTTACTATCAATAAAAGCACAAACCCAAATTACTCCTAGAATTATTCATAAAATATTTAAGATTTGGCTAAAACACGGTGCAAGTGGTGGAACAACAAATGGGTGTGTGATGAGGGAAAAGAATAGTGGATCAAACTCGAAAACCAACCAAAATCAATGGTTGCCAAAGTTTGATCCCATGTCTTGTGGTTTTTGCTTAATTTTTTTGTTTTCTCATCATTTTGGGATTAGTAGGCAAAGCTGAAAATAACGACATTTCTTTTTTCTTTATTTCTGTGGAAACAAGAAAGAAGCAAAAGTATCATGCTTTGGTTTTGTTGTTTTCACATGGATTTGTAATTTGGAGGTGAAATGAAAACATCATAATTTTTCTTTTCATTTTTGTAATGTAGTTAAAGTCATCCATAAGTTAATACATTTAGCCAAATTTGGCTATAAACAAGATATGAAAATAAAAATGTATTCAATCAATTTTTGTAAAACTAATGGGCAAACAAAATAAAACACAAAAAGTAAAATCTTAAATCAAAAGAGATATATAAAGCAAATCTACAACTAAATAGTAAAAACCTAAAATGAAAGCCTAATTTCAATATCTTAAAACCCCTAAATTAATGTTGCAACTAGAATGTTAAATTTTCATTTTATATAATAAAAAAGTGTAAATAAAAAGCCAAATTATAATATAAAAACTTGTAAACCATGAAATTTAAAATTTAAATGTTATGAAACACAAACCCTGAAATAATATATTTTAACCTAAACTAACACAACCTAAAACTTTAACTACATATAACACCAAATGGAAACCTAAAACCTAAATTTGAAAGCCTACTTAAAATTAAACTATATGTTTTATAAAAACTCAAACTCTAAACAAAAAAATACCATCGTAAATTCATAAACGAATATTGATTAAAAAACATATATTATTTGAAATCTTTTAAATTTTCAATATTTAGGCAAAATGTTGTATAGTAAAAAATTAAATTTATAAAATTAAATGCTTTATTTAAATTTATATGGTTCACAATGTACAAATACATTAATGAAATTGAACATTATTGACATATTATGTTGTTCATAAAAAAATAATTTAAATAAGAAATAATAATTAAAAAAAGATTCGTGTGTTATGTTTTTGTGAAAAGACTTTTGTCAAGTATTTTTAACAATGAATGTTTTTTTTTATTAAATATGAAAGATGAAAATTGATATGAAAAATTCACTGGTGTTTGGTTTGTATCAACGAACCAATTTGATATTAAAACATAACATTGGAATAACTAATGAGGTTGAAATTTTCAAATAATTTATGGATTTATTATTCAACTCAAGTATTTCAAAATTGGTTTAATTGGGTGATTTATCCAAAATATATATATTTGGCTTTTTTTTTTAAAATGATAATAAAACTTGGATTTTGACACTTTCATTTTAAATCCAATTCAAATTTCTATATATTTTAAATTAAATATGTTACATTATATTATTTTAGGAACTATTTTTCAATTTTACCTTAAAGCAAACTTTTGATAACTCAACATCTATAATCACATTTTTCCAAATGTGAAGATATTCTATTTTTTTCAGAATATAATATGGTTAATAAATGAATATTTTACCATATATTTTAGCTCCATGATTAGTAATCAATGTTAACTCATGGTTTTTACGGGTAGTTGTTTCCAAAGTTGTAGTTGTCACAAAAGACATTAACAATGCCTAGGCTTCTATGCTTGTAGTCATTGTGGACATAATCATCAAGGACACTCCAATGGTTATATGGACCATCTTAATTCATTCGATCGGCTTTAATTAAATTAAAAATAATTTTATTTTTTTTACCAATGAAAGCTTGACATGTGGCAATTTTCAAATTGAAGAAATGAAACTATGTGGCCTATTGTAGTTGTTTTAAATTGGGCTACTTAGTCTAGGCTAGGTATGTTATGTTGCTTAGGTTAGCCTAGATTAAACAATATAGGCTAAGTGACATAGATTACCTGACCTAAGGAACTTACAAGTTAGGCAACCTAGCCTACTTAGCTTAAGTTGCCTAGGTTAAAAACATGAGCTAGGAATCCTAAGTGGTTTAGCCTCAAAAGCTCAACCTAAATTAGGCACATGAAGCACTTAGTTTAGACTAAAATAAATATAGGTCGTAAGAATAAGGATTTATTCTATTGCCTTCGCATTGAAGATCAAAATTCTTACCATTGCACCAATTTTTTTTCATGTGACATGAATTGTAATCACATTTAAAAGTGATAAATTAACCTATTTAATGACCTATTCAACCTATGTTAAGCTACCTACATGCCTACTAAAGGTTACTTAAGGGTTATCTAAAGGCTACTTCAACTACCTATGAGCTTATATAAAATATTAAAAGTTTTACCTAGGGATTGCTTAAGGTACCTCGAACTACCTACACTATTTAAAGGTTGCTTAAAGGATGCCTAAGTTATCAAGAGTACCTAAAAACCCAGCTAGTGGTACTTACTTAGGCTACTTAGGGGGCCTAACTAGGGGTTGCCTAAGTTATTTAGAGGTTACTTGGGGTTGAATAAGGCTACCTAGGTTATCTAGGCTACCTAGGGGCCCATGTAGGGTTTGCTTACACTATTTAAAAACTACCTAGGGATTCTTTAAAGTTATTTAAAGGTTACATAAACTATTTAAAGGTTTACCTAAGGGTTACATGGGTTATTTAAAATACTTGAAGGTTATATAAGGGTTGTTTGGGCTACTTAGGAGCTTATGTAAGGGTTGTTTACATCACAAACTTAGCATCTCACTACTTAGAAATGGAAACCGTGTAACATTAGTTCATTCATAATTTGTATGTATCACACATTGATATCATGCATTGAAAACACATTTAACACGTGAATTTATTGGAAGATGCGAAATTCGTGTGATATTTGTTCATTCATAGTTCGTACTTCATTTGTTAACATGTTATCCATATATCAAACATGTTTTCAATACATAATATTCGTGTGTAAAATGTACAAACCTATGAATGAACGAACTTTGCATGATTTTCATTCATAATTCATCACATGCTAAATTTGTCATGTAGACCCCGTTGACTACTTAAAGGTTGGCTTAGACTATTACTAAACTATCTAATGGTTATTTTTTAAATGTTTAAATACACTTTAAAAATTACCTAAGGGTTGTTTACACTACCTAAAGGTTATTTAGGCTACTTAGGGTTACCTAAGTTTTTTAAGCCATCTAAAAAGGCCTATTGAGGGGTTTCATATGCTACCTAACTAGGCTACCTAGGGATTAATTATGGATTATTCAGGCATCTAGTGTCTACATAAGCCTTCCAAAAGGGGGCCTAAAAGTTATTTAAGATTTACATTGGCTTGCCTAGGAACTAGTCACAAATGACATATAGTCTTATCTAAAGGGTATTTTGGTCCATGTAGGCCTATAAAAATGCTACCAAAGGATTTTATAAGTCTATCTAAGGTCTAATTATTAATTAAGTTTATGTAGATTGTTTACCTAGCCCTACCCATTTTTACATGAACTTTCTAACGTATCTATTTAGCCTTCCTATCTATCATATTTACCTAGTTAATTTAGTTTAACATGTTTAGCTTACCGAACCTACCTACCTAGCTTAACTAACTTACCTATGTATCTATTTTAACTTAGTTATGTAGCTACCTAACATATGTACACGTGTTTAGGCTAACTATATATATATATAGGTTGGTTACACCTCTACTAAAATGACTATTAATCATGGAATTGTAAGATCATAGTCATATAAGACTTTAGTTATATAATCATAACTTAAGTCACATATAATTGTTTCATACAACTACATGATTAGGTTTAAACACTAGTTGTAAATTGTTTTCTAGTCATAGATTATTCCATGTTTTGATGAAGTGATTGAATGTTAACTTGAAAGCATAAACCATAATCTAAAACCAAATTTCCAAACCTTACAATAAATTCATAATCCTATGGAATTTGAAACTATGGGACCAAAACCTTAAACCATAATTAAGAATTAAAACTACAAGTTTAAACTAAAAGTATGTGTGAAATTTTAAATTGAATAAAAATCTCCAACCCAAATGCAACCTAACTAACTAATCAGATTGAAATTGGAATAATAACATCAATAACATGAAACCTGAAGCCCTAAATTCAAATTAAAACTAGATATTCAGACCTTCATGCCAAATCCTAAAGAAATTACAATTATGTCATGTTCATTGCATGAAGAATTGCAAAGTTCTAAAAGTGAAATTGAAAAATAGTATATGGAAACATGTAATCTTGAAAAATTACCAAAAATATTGAATGTTATAAAAAATGACTTTCAAGAGTTGACATAATTAAAAACTAAAGCACAATACAATTATAATCAACATGGACCCCAAACCCTAAACTTAAATATTGTATCACAATATCAAACATAGGGAATACAAATATATATGAAAACAAACATTGATTATTGTAAAGTTAAACATACACTACAAAATATCATACAATCAACAATTCAAGCATTATATCAAATTATTTTTGAAAACTTAAACCTTCAATTCAAGCCCTAGATTGAAAAAGAAATGGAAATCCAATAATTTGAATCAAAATTTTATAACAGAATATAGTCAAATGGTAAATCTAAAACAACATATTTGAACTAGAATCGTAAATTAACTCAAACTTGAAACCTTTTATTATAAATAAAAATGAAAAACATAGATCTAAATTTGAAAATCTAAATGTCTAAATTTTAAATTGTCAAATGCATAACTTAGGCAATAAAACTCATCATAAATAATATATTATGTTATAAAAAAGATGTCATGGTGTCATGTGATGTCATGTGTACAAAAACAAATTTGAACTTCGCATTGTTGCATGTTACCAATGACAATCAATTATTTTAATTTTTTCTTATGTTTTCATATACTTATATCAATGTCAAATTTAATTTAAATTAATATACATTTCATGAACATGGAAAGACACATGTTAATTTGATTTTTTAATATCCATGTTGGTGGATAGGAAAAAGGAGTGAGGTAGTTATTAGGAAAGGTGGGCAATAATTATTATGAAAGTTAATAAGAAAAGGAATAGTTATAAAGAAAGAAGTTAGGTTTGAAAATGAGGTAGTTGGTTTTTAATTGTCTTTGGAATGGTCCAAGGACGATCATGCAACCGGAATGGTCATGTAAAAGTAGAATACAAATTTTTTTGCAAAAAAACCCATATAAACCAATTCCTATGTCACTAGAATTTAATATTTAAGGTTTAGGGTCCACAATTTAGATTTTAAAGGTTATGTAGAAATGTTTGATGATATCCATATTATATAAACCCTAAATTGCATATTAAAGTACATTGTAAACAAAAATTTAAAATTTAAACATTAAGTTTTAAACTTTATTGTGTAAGTTTTAAAATTGTACATTAGTCATTACAAACAATAAATTGAATCTAAATATATATTATATACAAATCATAAACTATATATGCATGGACAAAAAGTATTAAACAATTCATATGCATCAGAAATATTTTTTTAAAATTTCTTTAAATACTCTTTAAACTATATTTAAAATTTTACATAATTGCCACCAAAATTCCATGGATAAATTAAGGTTACATTTAACATCTATAAACACAAAAAATATTTTTTATTTCAAAAGAAATTGCACTACCAATATCAAGAAACAAAAATCATGGTCAAGAAAATTACAAAAAAAGGCAAATCAATATTACATTCATTCATCAATTTTCAAAAGTTACCAACATTTACAAACATTAAAAATAAATAAAAATGTGACAATCTATTATATTCTTTTACAACCCTTGGGAATGTTCAAATCATCACATTACAAGTAGCGATTCCACCAAGAATATGGTCAAACTTTCAAAAGATACCTCACTTTACAAAATAAAGTAAAAATTTAAATAGAATATTTGTACATAACAAGAAGAAATCTTGTCCTTTTCCACCCCACATGTTATGACTATTATCCAATTTGACTACATTTCAACTACATTTGGTCATCTTAAGTTTGCAAGTGGCTTTTTGCACTAATTGATAATCCATATTATTCACAATTGTTACGTTCAATATGTTGTTCACTTATGAATATAATTTGGACCTTATTAGATTATTTAATAATTTTAAATTTTTGACGTGAAAATTGAAGATGTAGCCTTTAACTTTATTTACACAATCCACTATAATGAATTAATGATTTTTTAAACGTTTTTAAAACTATCAACATGGTACATGAATTGAACTATCAACTTTCATCATGTTGAAACCATTACTTAAGAGTTGCATTTTTACATTTATCATAATCTATTAAAACACATGTAACAATTTAAAACCCCACATTTATATATGGAATGAATTCATGATTTTTTCACATCTCTTCAATTATCAAAATGTTCTACCATTCACATTTAGTATATTAAAATCATTATTCATAAATTACATTTTGCATTTATTATAATATACTTAACACATGCAACTCAATATTTTACAATTATACTTGAATGGTTTATTGATTTTTTTTCACATTTATTAAATTATTAACATTTTTACACAAGTCAAATCATGGGTTAGTGATTAGGTCAAAATGTTCATGCATGCAAAATTTGGGATGCATGCAAACTTCCAAATTACAATTTTTTCATATATTAAAATTTTATACATTTATGTAAATTAGAATATATATTTTTCCCTTAATTTTTTCTAGGCATCATAGGTAAGTTAATTATTATGAATTTTCATGATGCCACACCAAAAAAACCCAAAAAATAACCCCTAATTTTTTCCCCATTTTTTTTTGGTGTATGAAAAAAATCCATGTTAAAAAAAAAAGATTGAAATTAAAAATTTAGAAGTATTATTATTATTATTATGAAAAATTACCAATATTTTATACTTACTATTTTAATTGTAAACATGGTTTATCAATTTTTGTAAACTTGTTTTGTTATAGGTTTTTGTTTAAATATTAAGAGATGAATTTTTAAATTATTTAATAAATAAATAAATAAATAAATAAATAAATGGTGATAATAATAATGACATCAATGATTTTTTTTAATCTTTTTATTTTTTCAATTTTTTAACCTTCTTCAAGATCATCCATAAGAAAATTTAACAACGTTTTGACTATAAGCCATATATGGAGGTACAAATTTGTTAAAATATTTTATATTTTGTCTACAAGTCCAATCACCAATTATTGAATTCTATCATTTAAAATTTATAATAATGTAAAAAAAAATTAAAACATTTACTTAATGTGGATGGCCTTTCTTATGTTTACAAAATGGTGGAAATTAATTTCAAAAAAATCTAATAAGGTTTATATGATCTATAAAATTCAACCTAAAAGTTTTCTAATCTTTAATATATATTAAAGATTAGAAAATCCTTTGTTGATGTTGATGGCATTTTTATGTTTGCCTCATGGTGGAAATTCACCACAAAAACATCATTAATACATATTTTAAATTTTCAAAAACATTGGATAAGGTTTATGATGATTTCAAATATTAAGTTTAAAATGTTTTCAAATAAATTTTTTGTTATAATTATTTATGTGTTTAAGGTTGGAATTATTATGATTACTTTTAAATTTTTATTCATTAGTAGTATTTTATTTTTTTCAAAAATTTTATCCCAATGTTTTTACAATTTTTATTTTTTTTACATTTTTCTTTGAATTTGCACTATTCTTTTCCTTTTTTCCCCAACAAGAATTACCAAGTTAAAAACATTTGAAACCAAAAAAACATGTTGTTTGGGGTAAGGGTGGTTAATCCAACTATTTAAACTCAAAATTTCACCAAATTAAATTGTGTTTCTTTTTACAAAAGAAACAAATGTAAAATGTATTCTTACATCATTTTTTTAAAAATGTCGTGATGTTTTTTCAAAGTTATGTAATTAATCATTGGTATTAATGTATGATTAATCTTGTTAAACAAATATGGTCTTGATAATTAAATGGCTATATTTATTACTGAATTAAGGTTTCTTTTATGACTAATCTCTATCGATTTAGGGGCAACAATATTAAAAAATTATTTTTTTGAAAGAAAAGTTTTTTGGGCCAAATTTAAAATATACATTGTTAATGTTTTACAATAAAAAAAACATAAATAACCATAACATTGAAAGATTTAAACAAGTTTCCAACTACACAACTTGTATTTAACCAAATGTGACAATTTTCTTATAGATGATTACTATTTTAACAACATCATAAAAATAAATAAAAAAATTATACCTAATCATATTGGGGAAAATAAAAACTTGCAATTCTTCAAAAAATGGACATATTTTATGTTATTACAAATTTAAAAAATTTAAATAAAATGCACTTTTAAATTTGCATTGAATTTATGAAGATTTTAGGTATATTTAAACAAAATATATATTTTTTGATTTATTCATGAAATGTTATTTAAAATTTTTTTTTACATTGTAATTTTTTTTATTATAATAATTTTTTATTATAATAAAATTTAAAAATATATATGATTGAACAAACTTCAAGATAATATTTTCATTTGTAGCATTTGAATACATTTTGCAAAAGAAAATGTATGTTAAAGTTTGAATTTCCTAAACAATTTCATGCCAAACATGATAAAATTAAACTTTTTCATCATGATTCATAAAATGTTGAAGTGGTTTAGTGGTTAAGATCTTAGTGCGTTTCCATGAGATCTTGGGTTCAATCCTTGATGGATACATGCAATTTACAAACATATACATCATGGTGAATACGCAAACATGTACATCATGCGTAAATCGTAAAAAATAAAATAAATAAATATAATTTTTTTCACTTAATGTAAATTTGTCATGGCATGCGATGACAAAAATGTAATATGTGATTCCACAATCCAAAAAAAAAATGAAGAAAAAAGTGATATGATGATGTGGCGAGTTAATCCACGTCATATTAATTTGGGACCTCTTATATCCATGTCATAATCTTTTAATTAAAAGCTATCTAGTGCAACATGTGACTATTCAAAATGACTAAAAACCATTTCATTAAAATTATCCTAATCAATTAGTCATTTTTTACCAAAACCGTACAAGTTGCATATTAATCAATTTTGTTCTATTTGACCAAAAACCTAGTGAATTTGGGTAGTGGAAAAAGAAAATAATTCTTCTTGTGCATCACTAAGATGAAACCACCAAAACCTCAAAAAATAAAAGAAAAAACTAAAATGAAATGAAAACAACCCTCATTTAATCAATTGCCTATCTTAAAATTTATTCATAATCCAAATTCGCATTCCTAACTAAAGACCAAAACACCACGCAAAGTAATATTAATAAAAAACATAATTCAAACAAACATTTAAATTCTCCATGAGAAAATGAAGCTAACAAGAAACTAATTTTTTAAAAAATCATTTTACATTTCCTCCTAAAAGCATTTAAGGAAAAAGAAAAAGAAAAATAATACAAACATCACAAATCTACGAGGCACCCAAGACATTACAATCACCAAAGTTGAACATAAAAAAACCCAACAAAACACAAAATGTTCATTTGAGCTCCAACACCCCACCACATGTGAAAGAAGATTAAAAAAAACTCACATTTTTATTTTTGAGCTCCAACCTTGTATTGCATCACAAAATTAAAAATGAGTTGCAAGATTCAAATGATCCAAATCAAATAACATTTTGTTGAAAATTCAAAAATTCAAAAAATGAAATGTAAAAAAAAAACTCACACACATGCTTTCAAACTTCTTGCTACAATCATACATTTAAACTCCCTTGATCTCCAACATCATGCCACAACATGAAAGTGAAAATGAGTTGCAACCTTTGGAGTTTGAAGACCTTGCCAACCACAAAATCCAAATCAAAGTTTTAAAGAAATAAAAAATAAAACAAAGAGTTTAGTTTCAAGCTACCTTTCAATCATAGACTTATTAGCTTCGTTGGTTCATTTGAAATTTGCACAAAATCTGCTATTTCATGAGTTTTTTTTTACACACATGACATTCGTGTACAAAAATACACGAACTTATGAAAGAACTATTTTCACACGATTTTTATTATTAAATCATGGGATGAGAATTTTATGATGTTTGATGAAATCAAAATGTTTGAAGTGAAAAAAAACACATGATGTTGCAAAGTTGAACAAAAGGAAAAAATCACAACCAACAACAATAGAAAAACAAGTAAATTTTTGTTTTCAAGCATTTCATGAGACCATGACACTTGAAATTGAACATAAATGGATTCAACAAAACACGAAAAAATTGGATGAAAAGTTTGGATGCCCAAACTTGAACACCCCACCATATTGTGGATTAAAGGTGAAGAGGATTTACAACACAATGAATGCACAAACTTCACCTTTTGAACATTCTCCTTACTAATGGTTAATATTTTAAAAGATTTAATCTAAATTTAAAATTTTCATTTAGGTGAAAGTTTGAATTTACCTTGTCATATCCTTTTTGCCATCCCCCAACATCTTTTTTGGTACCCCTAATGTCTTTTCCCTTTAAAAAATGATTACAATTGTTTCAAAATGTTTTTGGGAATTTCTGGTGGAGCGGTGAAATGCGTAGAGATCGGAAAGAACACCAACGGTGAAAGCACTTTGCTAGGTCAACATTGACACTAAGAGACGAAAACTAGGGGAGCAAATGGGATTAAATACCCCAATAGTCCTAGCCGTAAACGATGGATACTAAGCGTTATACGTATTAACCCGTGTAGTGTTGTAGCTAACGTGTTAAGTATCTCGCCTAGGGAGTACATTCGCAAGAATGAAACTCAAAGGAATTGATGGGGGTCCGCATAAGCGGTGGAGCATGTGGTTTAATTCGATGTAACATGAAGAACCTTACGAAAGCTTGACATGTCACAAATCTTCTTGAAAGATAAAAGTGCCATCGGGAACGCGGACACAGGTGGTGCATGGTTGTCATCATGTCGCCACCCTACCTTGAGGGAAGTGTGAGGTCGCCACTCACACTCCTAAAAATGGGACTTGGAAGTCCTCAGGGACTCCCGAAAACTCAGAACACGATTACAGGGGTCAAAACACCTCGCATTGAGGTTGTTCTTCACACATGTTTTCAAGCATCATGGCCTTCCAAATGACATAGTTTCGGATCGAGACCCAAAGTTCACAAGTAAGTTTTGACGAGCCCTTTGGAAGAGAATGGGGTTAGAGCTCAAGATGAGCACTTCCTTCCACCCCCAAACCGATGGACAAATTGACAAGGTCAACTTGGTGATCCAATAATTCTTAAGGAATTATGTGGCAGCGGATCAACAAGATTGGGTGGACCACTTGGAGTTAGCTTAGTTTTGTTACAACAACTCGGAACATTCCGCGACTGGGTCCACCCCCTTCTAAATGGTGACGGGCAAATCACCAATTATGCCCATGACTTGGGCAGCACATGGACAAACCCTGAGTGATGCAAGTGAGGAAATGCCAATGGTCACACTGTAGTGCGAAATTAGGTCGCCGCGCAAAGCTAAACGCTAGTTGATCTTGAGGTTTAGATTGCCTGATCAGCCGTCATTTTATTGCGACGCCCCATTAACTATTGCATGGAGTTGCATGGTTTGCTTAGTGTGTGCTGAGTGGTGCAGGAAGATTGGTGGCTGGAAATTATGAGGAGGGATGGAGTCAAATTGATGGAGAGGAGCAAGCAATGGCGGCTGACGATGGGAGCTGGATGGAATGGAATGGCAGGAGATTCAGGAGGCTTCAGGAGGAAGCTAACGGAAGTCTGATGGGCTTTTGGGGTAGCTTAATTATGAGAAGAAGGAGGATCAGTAAAGAAGGAGAGGAGGAGGAGGAGACAGAGGAAGCGATCTTTTGTAGAGAGAGAGCAATGAGAAGCTCTGTTAGCTAGGATAGTTTAGCTAAATGCTAGAACTTTCCGCTGCGCCCGGTAATCGGTCAAGCTACTGCCGAGGAATTAGAGTGAAAGAGAGTAGATGGCACTGGGAATCTGGTGTTTTTGTGAACATTTGATGGGAAAGCGAGTTGGTGCTTTCGGGAAATGTACATAGTTTGTAATGTAATGAAAGAATTTTCCTGACTGGCATCTGTGTGAATGGGCGAGGCAGGAGATGGATGTTGTAAAACCTGCTCTGTTGTTGTGTGGAATGCAAGACACTTGTACGTCTTTGATCTTGTGATGTTCGTCTGCAAGTGTTAGTAGGCAGTAAGTATGTTGTGTGAGATCGAAGGTCTCAACTGTGTGGAGTAGATCAGGAGAACATGGGCGCCTGGGTTCGTTGAAGGCAGTTGATGTGCTGTGTGTTTTCGGACCCTCTCTTTTTGGTATCAGAGCATGGTTCCGTGTTTCCAACCTTGGTAGAACCTGTAGATGCTTAGATAGAATGATAGTTGAAAATCATGTCTTCGTCTAGTGACGAGGGAGTCCCTGTGGAGCAGATGACTTAGGAGATTCGTGAGCAACAGCTTGTTAGTAGATTTGATTTCCTTACTGTTCAGAACGGCCCATAAAGAGGAGCAATGATTTTGCACTTTCTAGGCTTTAGAGTGGTGAGACTTGTACGGATAGATCCCGACAAAGTTCGAGTAGGAGACATTGCTGTAGAAGTAGTTCATAGTGGTTTCTACATTCGTGCACGAATGTGGTTAAAGGTAATCGATGGAGCAAGGGGGTGGGCATCGACCTCAGACTTACAGACCAATTTTTACTTCACCTCCTATCTTGCGTAGAGTTGCTCCTGCATATGCTGAGAGACAGCGTGCACTACTGAGGCTAGGGGATATTTGGATTCCTAAGTCGGCGGTGTCACTTAACCATTTTGTGAGGTTGTATATTCCTAGTGTGGAGGATTTATTTTAGGAGGGAGATCGCTTGCTTCGGGTAGAGCATGGCGGATCGAGATCCCGCCTCATTAGCTGGAAAGTATGGCAAGGCAAAGAAGGAGAATGGAGATTCCAGCAAGAGTCTACGAATGAGCAGAACTTCACCACTGTTCCATCCACTATTGCGCCTTTGGAACCGATAGCTGAGGGTGCTCAGTCCGAGTTCGATGGGTGATTCAAACAACGTTTGTTTTATTTTGTTTTCAAGAATCAAAACTGTGTTGCAGGAGTGGAGATTCTGATCAATTTTGTTTGCATCTATTTTTTTGAATTGAAGAACTTTGTGTGGAGATAAGTGCTGCATTTTGTGCTATGTTGCTGAACTTCTGTGAAGATGACGAGTCCTCAGGGAATGGATGAGTTATTTTGGGGACGAGATCATGAGGATGTAAATGATTGGGCAGAGCGACTTACCATGGCTATCGAAGTGCGCGATCTCACTGCTGATAAGCTGTTCAAGATCGCCAAATTGAATTTGCGGGGTCGAGCGAAAAAGTGGTTTAGGAGGCTGCAGCCGGTGCCTGCAGATTGGACTGAGCTACGGACGTTGATGGTGCAGAAGTACAAGAACATAGATGTTGATGACATCCGAATGAAGATGGATGCCATCAAACAAGAACCCAAAGAAAAGGTTCAAAAATATTTTGAACGCATGGACAAATTGTTTCGGAAGGGCAAGATACAAGACGTAGAGCAGAAGAGGAGGTTCCTGGCCAGACTGAGGCCAGAGATCCGAAAGCTCTGCGTGGTGAGAACGTTTGCAAGTATCAAAGAATTGGTTGGAGCTACAACGGAGGTTGAAAGAGTTCTGGGTGAATTCGGGGAAACACCGTATGAATCTCTTCTAGAGGAACAGGAAGAAGAGATGTCGGAGAGCAATGTAGAGAAGCAGGTTGCTGCGTTGAACAACACACTCATCAATTTTATTCAAGGGGAATTCGCATGATCCAACATCATCATCCTCTTCCACTGTCTTTGGAGCATGCCAGCTCTGTAAAGGTGGGGACCATATGGCCACTGCCTGTCCAAGGCTAAATGAAGCATGGCCAAAATGTGCAAAGTGCAATGTGCCGCATAGGACAGAGAACTGTGGAATCAAATGTACCTTCTGTATAGGACTAGGGCACTCTGAAGACAAATGCTGGAAGAAGCCTAAAGATGGGAAATCAGCAGCTGGAGCAACAAATTTTTTAGAAGTGTTGCTCGACGATGGAGCGGCGACCGAACAGCAACTTGACAAGCTATGTGGAAATGAAAGTTTGTTTTCCTACACCCGAGTGCCAAGGAGAAGGACTCCTGTCAATGTAGCACCAGGAGGAGTTGCGCCAATCCCTGAAGTTGAAAGGGAGGGAGTTGGTGCGAACCGGGACGCTTCAATGAGGTCCAAAATTTTATCACATTTCATAAAAGGAAAGATCCCTCTATCTCCCATGGAAAGCATTTTCATGATCCTTGGAGAGCTGGAGCACCTTGACAGCTTGGTGAAGCTGGCAAGGAGAAAAAGGGACTTGGAGACCACCGAGAATCAAGTTTCAGTGGTTTCTGCACTCCCATCACTAAGGAAAATCTACGTTAATAAGACGCATCGAAGCAAAACTCTACATCTACCTGTGGAGATCAGCAATTGCATTGTTGAAGGTTTAGTAGATATAGGAACATCTATGTATGTACTGGCTGCTGCTGTAGTAAGAGAGTTGGGTATAATGCATCTTGTGACAGGAAATGAGAGTTACAAGACTACATCGGGAGTGATCACTCGGGCATTGGGCCGGGTTGATGAGATACAAGTCAAAATCGGAGGCATACAATGTGCCATGACTTTTATGGTAGTAGACACGGATGGGTACGACATGCTACTTGGTCTGGACTTTCTAATGAAGATTGGAGCGGTGGTTGATGTGGAACAAGGTCTGATCCAGGTAAGGCATGGGCCTGGGACCAATGTAGAGGTGTTGCCACTGACAGTGGTAAATTTGTTGCAGAGAATGAGTGCGGGTACGATGGTGCGAGAAACGTCGACCACTTGGAAAGACGCACATGCCCACCAAGATGGTGACGTAGTACCTGACCAGGATCAAGAGGCTCTCAACGAGGAAGACGACGCGTCTACCTCAGATTCCGATGATGACAGTGATACCAGTGAGGAGCTGGTCAGCTCAGAAGGACCACAGGAAATGCTGTGATTGATGTTACAGGAGCAGGCTGATGGGATCATGACAGAAGAGATCGCGGATGGGGATGATTATGCCGACTGGATCAGGTGGGTGTCTGATGCAGAGAAGAGCAGACAGACCGTACATGAGTCCACACACGATGTACCTGTTCCATTGTTGTTGCAGCAACACTATCCTGAACATGACTTTGCAATTCCAATGCTGCTCCAAACTATCCAGGTAAAAGATGGCGACTCTGATTGCGAGTCCATTGAGAAGTTTATGTCGCCTAATCATCATGAATCGGGGATCAGATGGAAAGAGATCTATGAACAAATCAAGATCGACACCGATTTAAGTGAAAGTGGGCAGCAACAACTCTAGGGAATCCTGGAAAGGTACCAAGACGTTTTTGCTTGGAACAAAGGCAAATTGGGCTGTTGTACTATTGGTGAGCATAGTATTGACACGCAAGGGTTTCCACCTTGCAAAGCATCTCCTGGTCGACTGTCTTACTGGGAGGAAGCTGAAGTGAAAAGACATATTGATGCACTAGTAGACTTGGGTAAAATGAGACCCAGTAACTCCGAATATGCCTGTCGGGTGACTCTGCCAGTGAAGAAAGATGGAAGCAGGCGTTTCTGTGGGGACTATCGGCCTCTCAACGTTCAAACACGTCGAGATATGTTTCCGATGCCACTCGTGGAGGATGTGATTGATCAGCTGGGAAAATCGACGTGGTTTACAGCTCTAGACCTGCAGTCTGGTTTTTGGCAAATTCAAATGGCTCCAGAAGATATGAAGAAGATAGCTTTGATCACCAAGACTGGATTATACGATCGGACAATTATGCCATTCGGATTCAAGAATGCGACGAGTACATTCACTCGAACCATGTATGAGGTCTTTAAGGACTTGGGAAGCAAATTTCTGAAAGTGTTCGTTGACGACTTCAATGTGCACAGTGAAAGCTGGGCGGAACACCTTCAACATTTGGATGCGGTGCTCTGTAAACTCAGGGAAGTGAATTTGAAACTCAACCCAAGCAAATGTTGCTTTGCTGCTAAGACTATCACCTTTCTGGGTCATGTGGTGAGCAAGGAGGGTATCTGACCCGATCCTGGAAAAATAGAAGCGGTGTTGCATTTCCTAACACCGAAGAATGTCACAAGCGTTAGATCATTCTTAGGTCTGACAGGTTTCTACCGAAAGTATGTTAGAGGTTACTCGAGCTTGGCAGGTCCTTTATTTGAATTGAGAAGGAAGGACGTTGCATTTGTATGGAATGTGGGCTATGAACAGGCATACCAGGCGTTGAAGGCAGCACTGGTGGATGCGCCTGTGCTCACACGACCAAATTTCAAACAAACCTTCTGGCTCGACTTGGATTGGTCGCCCAAGGGAGTTGGAGCCATTCTGTCACAGAAAGAAGGAAAGTTCGAAAGAGTAATAGCGTATGCCAACAAGAGCCTAACTGAGGCTCAGAAGAGATTCCATCCAATGGAAGGAGAATGCTACGCTCTGATCTGGGGTGTGATGCATTTTAGACAATACTTGCACATGAAGCATTTCATCCTACGCACAGATCACAAACCATTAGAATGGTTAGCGACTGTGTCTGATGCACATGGTAGGAGAGGCCGGTGGGTTGGCATGTTGCAAGACTTTAGTTTCAAAATAGTACACCGACCAGGACTCAGGCACACGAATGTGGATGCCTTGAGCAGGAACCCGATTGGATCAGTTGCAGATGACGATGATTTTGGTGAAGAAATCCAGGACATTGCAGACACTCAAATTGATGTACCTAGGAAAGAAGGAGGGCTTCTCTATGTTAAGACAGAAGAAGAAACAAAATGGATGGGTGTTAGGAAGAAGGGCAAATCTGATGATGAGGAAGATCACGGAGTAAAGTCGAGTTGTGTTGACATATGGGAGGATACTTACTGTTTGACGCTGCTGAAGGAAGGTGTACTGCCTGATGCAGTTGACTTGAAGAGAGCAAGAGGATTAGGAAGAGGGCAAGCAACTATTATTGGAAGGAGCAAAAGCTTTTCTTCAAAGCGTTACTTGTGCCCAAACTTGAGGAGAGGGTGTCTTTGGTGAAACGAATGCATGAAGATCTGGGGCACTTCGAGGAACAATGGACGTTGGTAGAGATTCGACGAAGGTACTTCTGGCACAATTGAACTTCAGATGTTAAGGCGGTGATTAGAGGGTGCCAACAGTGCCAATTGGTGAGGAGCTCAGGCAGCATCCGATCTGGAGATGAGCAATTAAAAAGCATTCCTGTTTGTGATTTGTTCCATCGAGTTGCACTAGACACTGCAGGGCCGTTGCCTGAGACTAAGTCGGGCAACAAATATATTCTGGTGGCCATCGACCACTATTCCAAGTGGTGCGAAGCAAAGGCGGTTGCTGACCATGGAGCGAAGACAACAACCAGGTTTTTGGAGGATGAGATAATTTGTAAATATGGAGTTCCCAAATTCGTGCCGACTAACAATGGGGGGGAGTGGGCTGCAGAGTTCGACGTGATGTGTAGGGACTATGTTATTCAACACCAACACACTGCACCCCAATGGCCTCAGTGCAATGGGATGGCTGACCGCATGATTAAGACTATCAAACATGGCATAACTGTGCTTGCTGCTATTCCTGCCAACATGGATTGTTGGGATCAGTAGTTGGCTAAGGTTCTGTTTGGGTACCGATTTTGATCTTATGATGTTCGTCTGCAAGTGTCAGTAGGCAATTAGTATGTTATGTGAGATTGAAGGTCTCAACTGTGTGGAGTAGATCAGGAGAACATGGGCGCCTAGGTTCGTTGAAGGCAATTGATGTGCTGTGTGTTTTCGGACCTTCTCTTTTTTGGTTACAACACAACTTGATGAAAAAAGGCGGCGCCTTTGGGAGGTGGCAAAGGCCAACTTGGAAAAAATGCACAAAAGGTACAAAAATTTCGTGGACAAGTCCTGACGAGAGGTGAAGTTTCAAGGGGGACGAAGTGTGGTTGAACATCAAGAATTTCCGGTTGCTAGAAGGTTTAAGTCATAAGTCCTTGGGCCCATACGTGGGCCCATTCAAAGTGTTGGAAAACAAACTTTCTAACACTTATAAGTTAGAACTACCGGAAAACCTTAGAGTTCATCCCACATTTCATGTGTCTCTTTTGAAACCTGTCTCTTGTGATGCCTCAAGGCCTAATCAAGAGTACAATTCAAGGCCCCCACCAAACTTGGTTCATAATGAACCAAAATTCGAGATGGAGGCCATGCTCAAATCAAGGCAATTAAGAGGAAGAGAGCGGGAATACTTAGTTAAGTGGAAAGGATACCACCCAATAGAGGCATCTTGGGTGAACCAATCCAATATAGAACATGCTCAAGAAGCCATAAAAGAATTCCACGCTAGACCGGCAAAGAAAAGACGTACAACGTGATGAGGACATCACCTTTCTTTTAGTGGGGCAGAGTGTCATATAAAATGTACCACATCAAGTTGCAAGTGAAATAAAGGGGCAAGAGATTATATCATGAGAATTTTTGCATAAGGCAAGTAATGTTGTCGAATGGCATTGGACAAATGGAACTATCTTGCGTAAACCCAAATCAAAATCGGACTCCTACTTTGGGGTGAGGAGAAATCTTGACCCCAAAAGAGGAGGCAAGCAAGGTGAGCTTGCGAGGACATGCACAAGCTTTAAGTGCATCCCAAAGGGTTGGTTGGTAGTGGCAGCCAACACGGGAAGTCATGACCTTGTTCGCGTACTTTAATCGTGTAGTTTGGGACTCGAGTTTTGGCAAAACCCAAATGTCGCTTCTAGTACCTTGATAAATAAACCTTTTAGTCAAAGCTTAATTGTTGTGATCAAGGCACAAGTTTGGGAAAGGAGTTGTGTAAATAGCTTAGGTCAAGATTAGACTTTACGTCGCAACCCCACTTTGGCCAAGTGTGGGGGTGAAGCCCAACACTTGGAAAAGTTGGAGGTTTGGAGTCCTCCGGGACTCCCGAATGTTTAGAGCTCGACAGCAAGGCCCAAAACACCTTGCCTTGGGGTGTTCTTGGTGTCATTGGAAAGGTCTTGAAATGTAAATATCGAAAATGGCCTCGCATTGGCAATTCGGATATCTGCAGCCCAAGTTATGGGCAAAAGAAGGACCAAGAGTCAAACTGGCAGTTTGACTCCCGACCACTAAAAGTCGGGAATCGACCTCTTCCCGACGTCGCCTTGAAGAGTGCGACACGGCGTTGGAAAGCTCTTGACGAGAGCTACAACTTTGATTAGGACTCGCCCCGATCCGAGTTTGAAGCGAGGAGCTATGGCCGTTCAAAGTTCCGGAAGTCCAACCGGGACACTTTCGGGACTCCATTTCGGGAGTCCCAACAAAATGTGCCATTCGGATGTAGCCTCCGCGACCAACCGCAGAGAATACTATATGGGGGAAGGTGGTG
>Ga0116231_10004966_pt1 | contig 26597 bp, 27 predicted proteins | sample S1TSphgellanicum_2_FD_89695 | JGI IMG/M metagenome (GOLD analysis project Ga0116231, IMG submission 89695) | Host-associated microbial communities from peat moss isolated from Minnesota, USA - S1T2_Fd - Sphagnum magellanicum MG | ecosystem: Host-associated > Plants > Peat moss > Unclassified... | reverse complement strand
CTGCCATAGAAAACAACACTGGAATTGCCGCCATAGCAGACAATTCCACTGTGGGGACTTAGTCTGTCTGTGTGCAGAACGCCGTGTCACAGACGGACTAAGCGAATTAATATATTAGATATGGGATGTGCCATATCCTCCTGACATTGAGGTCAACTTATATTTTGGAAATTACGAAACTACAAAACTCTCATTTACTTTGGCAGTTTTGAAAAATCAAGTGGGGTCACAACTAATGTATAATTATCATGTGATGTGGTCATGAGATTCAACAAACCATCATGATCAGGGTTTGTTTTTTCAATATGTGAGGTCGGTGAGCTGCAATCATCTACAAGAGGACTTGGCCAAATTTGGTTACAAGCCAAACTAGAAAGTAGAAAGTTTCAGGCTATAACCTATGTAGCTAGTCTAAATGTGGTGAATTCAAAAAAAACTTCCTCAACCTATGGTAACTATGGGCTATTTTTTCCCCAAAAAAAAGTCCTTTGTATGAGTCACAGCACCCCCTCTTGTTTTTTGGGTCCCAAGTGATGAAAATTAGCCACCACAAAAAATGCTGATCATGATCACTCAACTATTGGTAAGCCACTATGTGATGTGATTTAATTTTAGTTTTGAAAGAGGATTGTTAATTAACCACTAATATAACCATTTTATCATATTAAAACAATCAAACGAAGAGACCCATCCATTATGACACATGGTAATTTATTGTAGTCACAAAATTATGAAATTTATTATCATCTATTCCATGGTCTTAATTGTGCCATGTTTGTATGTGCCAATGCAAATATCTGTGTATGTTTTGTGTTTGGATTCCATTATATTATACAGAAAATATACAAGGGTGATCCTTCCCTCAATTATTTTTCCTACAATAATAATCTGTATAGTTTTTCATCCCCCCACCACCCACACCATCCTTCCACATTTTTGTTCTCCCTTCCTCCCTCAAGGATCGAAAAGCACGTTCAACACAAACCGTTCGGAGTCAAACACTCACTAAAGTCATGAAGTGGGCAAAACCAGTTCGTGTCTGAATGGAATGAACAAATGAAGTTAAAAAGTTTGTGTTGGAGTTGTGGGAGAGTCAAACACTCACTAAAGAAATGGAGGAGACAAACCAATTTGTGTCTGAATGGAATTGGGCCAAACGAATCAAGATAAATTGAACCACTCAACAAGTTTGAATGCAACCCAATAGGTCAAGGTTCAACCCAATAGGTCAAGGTTCACATTTGGTAAACAAGCATGTGTGTGTGTGTGTGTGTGTGTGTGTGAAGGTCATGACCTAGATGGTTTCAAGTTGACTTGGTTGAATGTCTAAATTGCCCCTCCAATAGAGTTGCAACTTGGAAGAAAATTGTTCCCATTAGAGTCACTTGGAACTAGTGTTTTCTGAGAGAGTCTAAGGTTTAGTTGAACGATTCAACAACTGTTGCAATAGTGTTTTTCAAACATGGTAGCCTAGGTTTGACAACTTCATGTGCAGGATCTTCACTAGTTTTGTACCTGATTTCCAATCTCGCATTTGTGGAGTTAATTAACAATTTTATCAAGTTATCAAGGAATTTTGAGTTCTTTGGTCTGTGATTAGTTGTGAGTAATTGGACAATTTCATTTGATCATACATAAATCCTATACCTAGTGAATTTATTTTTTCAATTTTTTGATTTCATAATTAAAAGTCACTATGTTTTGCTGGAAAAACATAATTTCCAGTAAAATAACATGTTTCTTCCAGTTTTTCATAAATTGGTCTTTTTTTTGCAAATTATCAAAATTTTGCCCCAAAACTATACCACTGACACACATATGATGGTTTTATTTTACAATTTTGTGTTGTAGCTGAGCTAGTGTTTTTTTGGGCAAATTTTCAATAATTTTCAGAAATCTTTTTTTTAAAGAATATTCTGTCACAAGTTCCCTTCTTTCAAAAAGAGAGTCAGAAAAATTTAATAATTATTTTTAAAATTGCCTACAATGTGAAAGGGTGCTTAAGATTTTCTAATTTCATATTTTGAATATTGTCAAATGTGGCTAAATATGATTATGGATGATCACCACATGAGCAACATCAGAAAATTGGAAGAAAAAACTGAGCAAAGCTGGCAATCATCCACAAAAACTTTTTTTGCCAAATTTGGCTATAGACTAGATGTGAAAGTATAAAATTTTAACAATCCTTTTATATTTTGGCTACTTGTTGGAACTTGTGATAGAAATCTGGCATTAAAAGAAATTCAAATCTGGAAAATTAACGCCATTTTTTTCAGAAAAATCCTTTGAATGTGTAGAAATCATATTTTTCAGATAAGAAAATGAAAAAATTCACCAGAAAAAAAAACCACCTATAGATACCCATACTAAATCTCATGACCAAGATAGATGATTCCAATCTTCAAAACCTTTAATCATCTCAACAACCATTTTCACGACAACCAATTGCATTTTAATTATCACCAATTGGGTAATGGATCTTATTATTTTAACATACTTGTTGAAATGATCAAAAATTTAAACACATGATCTAAAAATTAAAAAATAGTTGCACAAGTATCACAGGCTATATGGCCATAGAAAAATAAAATAAAATTTAAAATTGTATATTGAAAATATTTACTCCAAGATTTTGACATAAATTTTCAACGTGTGGTTCTAATGAGATTCTTTTGGCCTTAAGTGGCCCAATTCAACCATTGGTGACACTCATTATGTAAACCTTCTAAAAGGGAGATAAGTTAAATGTAGGGACAAGTTTTGGCTACCTATTAAATGGTAATGATCAATTATTAAGTACCAAAATAACACCTAGCAAGTTACTAATTTGAGCATTGCCTTAATAATATCCAAATCCTGATTTTCATCAATCTCTCTTGTATCTAGAACTAATCAAAAAATCAACAAAGATTATATAACACTTGGGTTGTTGCAAAATTGTTTTTGTGCCTCATATTCTTCAATTTAAACATTACTAAACATGTTTAGCATCAACACACGACATGAGGTATAATGTATGATGCAAAATTGCTTTATTGATATTTTATTTATAATGGGATTCACTTTGCCCTACCTTTTTAGGCTTCTTTTTGAAGAGAAAAAAATCTAGTTTGGAGTAGGCTAGCAATTCCAAAGTTCCTTCACAAATTTTTATGAACTTCTTGAGATAAGGAAAAGGGGTGAGGGGGTCGGTGGAGAGGGGCGGGGGGTGGGGGGGGGCACCGACGTTTCAATTGTATAGAATTGAAGCATACACCCACCACATAGACCAAACCAGTAACATATATTGCACAAAAACAGCATTGGATGACAAGGAAAGGAATTTGTGAAGTTCTTTGTTTCTATGGTACAAACCTCCGAAAGCCAACAAACTTGTAGACCAAGCTCACCTCCTTCCATGCCACTCCTTTGATAATTTCCAACTGAAACCAACAAGAAGCCCTCAAGGTGTAGGCAAAGTTGGACGGGGTGTTGGGGGCATAGGCAAGGGTTCTCCTGGTTCCCAAGACATGAACCCCTTTTGTCAAAAAAATATAAAACTTTATCAAAAAAATCTACCTGCACCCCTATATATATATATGTAAGAATTAGCTCTTGTTGAAGATCATCAATCAAATGTGTGTTGGATAACTATCTCCTTTTTTAATCTTGAAAAAACATTGAATTGTTGGTCAAGTGCATAGCGTATGCCATCAAACATATTCAATGCTGACACCATTTGCGACCTTTTGAAGATGAGGCTAGAAAATCAAAATTTTATGTATGTATTTATGTATGTATGTATGAAAGTATAGCGACTTTGGTTTGTGTAAAATTGTTTAGCAATTGATACGTGACACAGTTTGACAAATTGTTGCAAACTTATTTTTTCAAAACTGCAAACCAAGTTTGTAGGTATCTGAGATATGCAATTTTGTATATGTGAAAAAGTACTAGTTTAGCCTTCATCTATGTGTTTAGGAAAATTGATTTCATTAGAAAACTGTAGAACAAACATAATTTGTTGTAGATTTTGGAAATATCAAGTGTTGTAGGAGAATCTGAGAGAAGAGATCTCTGAGAAATCAGATCTCTCTCTCCCTCTCTCTTTCTCTGTGTTTGCACCAAAAACAATTTAGAATTATTATGCTCTGCAGCAGGAACATTTCAATCAATTTCAACAGAACTCCATCCACAAAACAATCCCACCAAGGGCTGGATTGTTATGTCTGTTCTCTCTTGCACCACACAAAAGAATGGAGATTTCAAGCTGCTGGATGGTCGAGTTATTAATTAGAAAGTTTTAAAAGGATGTAAATGAAACATTAGAGTGGATTGTACATAATAATCTGATCTTCCATGTTTCTGAGTTGCACACATTTCACAGATCCTTGTTGCTTTTTCATCCTTTCCCATAGAGGATTCAGCAATCCTTGAACTAGTGAGGCAGATGATGCCAATCATGCAGATGCTGCTGCTGATGAATCCCAGTTCATATTATCCACCACATGGGGCTAACTGTTCAGCTCGTGAACTGGCCAACATTTGGATTTTCAGAAGATTTCTGGGTGTATGTACCTAGCAGCTTTTGAAAGCACATGTTTTTAGTTGTTTTCCATAAGCTGCCAAAAGACAGCTAGGTCTCTACATGTCTACCAAGCTGATTTTACAAACACATGTTTGTTGTTCTTTTTTGTAAAATATACCATCAAAGATGAATGCAGTTTGTTGTTGATTCTACTTTGGTCCCACACACATAACAGGACTCTTGGATTGGGGATTTTGAGTTACTATATTAGAAAAGGAAAAGAGAAATAATGGATTTCCACCAAGCAGAGAACTGCAGTGCCAGAGACTACTGTGACCAGTTGTGAGTTTCTGACTGTGCAAGAAGCATGTTTGGGTACTCCAGAAGTTTCTGCAGACTTCTTTCATTTACCAACAGTTGGCTTGAATGCCATTCCCAACACGTGGATGGATTAGTAGAGATTCTGTCCTTTCTCAGAATTGCACAAAGTGAAGGTTGATAGCCCAACTGATTTTGAGAGAGCCAGAGAGAGGACCGCTGCATCTGTCCAGTAAAACTCAATGCTCAAAATCTTATTAGGGCCTACTTAAGATGTTTTGTCCCAAATTTCATGAGGCTTGGTGGAAGTCATTCCTATGAAATTGTGCAGAGCACTATTTCTTCTAGGTGTATTCCCTTGGACCAAAGATGGTGGTTCCAACCCTCACATTGGTGCTTCCCATTTCAATCTGCAAGAGGAAGTGGGTACATGTAGTAGAGTCAGGTTAAGATGACATTGTAATTGACATTGCAGAAAACCTAGGATCTAAACCCAACATCCATGCAGTGGAAAACTACTGACCTCAGATGACCAGCCACCATCAGCAAATGATGAAACAGAATCTTACATGGAACCATATGATGTTGCAAAAAAGAGAGAGAAAAGAGAGAGTACCGCATTTTCAAAGTCACTTGACATGCCCATTGAAAGCTCACATTCATGTTCTGGTATGTCAAGCTCCCTACATACCTTCTCCCTGCAGCTGGCAAGTGTCTGCATCCAGAACAGTGTTATGCTTAGAATTGAACTTCATTGGCTGCAGACACAAGGACCCTCAGTTATTGAAGGAAAAAGCACGGATAAGCTTTTACAATCTCCACCCTGGCATCCTGATCCATGAACCCCACATCCCCTGAGCTCCAAGAGTCAATTCCAAACCCCAAATTCTGAAACCCTGGAACAAGCGTTACCTGAAAATTTTCAGGTGTGGATGTGTAATCAAGCATGCCAATGGTCATAAGTCCAGAAAATTGTAAGTTTGGGCATTCTTTCTTCACATGCTTTGCAAGTTGTACGCACTCAGATGGCTCCACTCCAAATTTTGCTGTCCACAGAACAGTTCCACATTTTATGCACATATTTGAAAGAGTTTAAAACCTAAATCCCTTGTACACAGATTGCCTATCCAAGTACCAATCAATATCCATAAGATATGAAGTGTAACCCATACAAGAGTCAGCTACCTATACTAACAAGTGCATTTGAAAGATGAAATGCAAGTTCAATTCCAGGACTATCTTCAGATCTGCTGGCATGACATACAACTCCCCAGGCAGATAGCTACATTATCATTTCACTGGAACTTGTACTGAAAGGAGCAAGGGAGTGAGGTTTGGAGGACTACACTTTTCTCCACTTGTGTTGACTTGCACCAGAACTCGAAGAGGCTGTCTTCCCAGCCCACTCACAGCCCGATCCAAGTGATTTGCAACCTACAAAGCCCAACAGAGTGAATCTTCAGGACATCTTACATCCAGAGAGAAGTTGAGCATCTGCAAAGGAGAAACTAACTCAAAGCACCCATGTTGATAAAAGTTTGCTGTACCTTCAAGCTGTCAACACTTTCCACCATATAGAGGTTGGGAACACCAGCTGCAAGTCCACAGAATAGAGTGCATGGCCCCCACAAAAGCAACAGTTTCTTCAGCCTGTACCCCTCTTGCACCCTTCTTCAGCATGTGGTGGAGCTTATTAACCTTTCTAGACACTAGACACTAGACAACTCAGCCATCCATCTCTAAAGCCTACTTGGAGCCAGAGCAGATGTATGCAAGTAGGCACACTCATTCTTCCTGCTTTAATATCTAATTGAAAATGTTCTGCCTGGTATTCACATTATCCATATTCCATGCCATTCCAGGGTACAATTTTCTTCACATTACCATATGTTGATCCAAAGCTTGTAGATCAACTTACTCAGCTTTGTGTAGCTACAGACCATGTGTCCAGTTTGGACAGATCCAACGTCACAAGAACAGAGAAGGGAACTGGTGAAACTCACAGACAAGAGCCTTTGCTTTATTGCTCTGAAGATGCCCAACAAAATGCCACTGTATATCAGCAGGCAGCTGCAGAATTCCCATTCACCCAGCCATGGAGCACAATTTAGTTTCTAAAGCTATGGAAACCAATGTACACGTTTTGCCATGAAGTCTTCAGAGATGAACTTTGTCTTTGAAAATGATTATCTCCTGCTTGCAGTCACATCATTGTCTATTATGAAGCTCCACAGCTGCTACTGATTGAAATTGTAACATTGAAAACAAAGAGCACATGTAGCTGCTTGTGCATTACTACTTGCCCAACAATTCAGGCTGTAGGGTTTCTCTGCTCTTTCAGGCAGCTGCAACTGTTTGTCACAGGAATAAGTTGAAATTGCATGTGGAAGCAACAAAGATTGCCTTAAACCCCAACAGAAATGGAAATTTCAGAGATTGCATGAGCACTGTTCTGATATTGGTCAGTGGGCAGTTAACCTGTGGTGCTTTCTCAAGAAGCTCTTGCACATAATTTTCTCCAAAATGGCGATGTCCACTGTCATATACTTCCTGAATCACTGAAACTGGCTTTGTCTTGCTCACTGCCACCACCCTGACCTACACATGTAATGAATCTTATCACAACATTGTGATCACAGAATGCCTGTAGTATGATAAACCCTAAACCCTAAATGCAAAGAGACCGTGGAAAAAAGAAGCCCATGCATATGCAGTTTCTTGACGATACTGCTGGCTACAGATTTGACAGAAGAGTTGAAGAAAATTTCTAAGGCCAAGCTTGAGTATCACTGGTATAAAGACAGGAAGAATCACTCAAAGCCTTTTGCCTTCACGTTCTTTCATGAGCAAGAAACAGATCATAAGATACAACTGTATGACTTAGCTACCCCAAACTCTTTGAGAATCTCTGCAAAAACCTGTCTACAAAAAGCTTTAAGCTGAGGCAATCCTGCACAGATTTTGGTTTCTTTGTTGCATCAAGTGCACATATGGATGAGTGTTCAAAAGCTTTAGTTGATTTTCTGATGCAGTTCTGCTTCTGGTATTCTGCAATGAAGCGTTCCCTTATTCTGTCAGAGGAAGACAAAAGATTCTTTGCATGAGAGAAATGTTTCTGGAATCTGCTGTTGAGGAGCTCGTGATTTCTGTCAAGAAATCCGAAGGAACAAGACGAGGTTGCCATGATTTCCGTGAAATCCAGAGGCCCGAAGTTCGATATGAAGAAGACAAGAAATAAGAAGAAGAAGGTGGATATGTTTTTCCGAGAAACCTGTGCCGCAGGTCGATTGACACGATCACTAGCCTGTTGCACACGCTGCACCACGTTGCGTAGAGCTATCATCGCTGCAGTTTCTGCTACTCTTGCCATTTGGTAATCGCTGCAGCTCCTCCAATTCTTTCCCTCCTCTATGATAATGCAATCCAAGCTTCACCAGCTCCCGCTCCACATCTTCACTGTAACAAAACTTCAAGGATTCATTGCGCAGTCTTACAAGAGATAGCAAGATCAAAGCACAAAGCATGCCACAAGCTTCCCGTCAATCCAAGCTTCCCGATCCTCCACCGCTGGCGAATAGCGAACCTAGACGCATCATACTTCTTCCCGATCATCCACAGTGTGCAAACCTCGACGCATTCGAATCCTGGGGCAACACTTTTCCGGGATTTTCGACGGCCGTCTTCCAAGTCAGAAGCCCTAACTAAATCCTCTCTTGTCAGCTCCGAAACTTTGCTACAAAATACTTCTCTCATCAGACTGTGGATCGAAGCTATCCTCCACCACATCTACCACCTCTCTCTCGGAAAAGATCTAGTCATTATTTCTGCCGGCAATTGTCGTCGAGGGTTGATTCTGAACTATTGCTGTTCTGGAAGAAGTCGGATGCAGGAATTACTAGTGCTCTTCAAGTGAGCAAGAATCGAAGGATCCTAGGGCGACGTACTTGTTCTAGAGCAGTTGGAGCATGATGTGGGCTTGGTGGTAATCGGCGCAAAAGCTTTGTAGAGAATCTGATAGACTCGCGAGATGATGAAGGCAGTGGTGGAAGCTGGTATCCGGAGATTGCTGCAACGCTCCTCAAACTCGTGCAGTGGAGTGCACGAATTGCGAGCGTTGAAGAACTGCTACTCATCACGGTCTTCTTCATCGGCAAGAAGACCTTCCAGACAACCAACAGCATCAAACCGGAATAGTAGTAAGACTGGCGCTGCATCCATCAGGCAGCAGAGAGTGGCGTCGGAGATAAGAGCCGTGGTTGCCATGGCTTTGCAGCAGGGAGCTTGCAATGCCGCTCTGCTTGCCAGATGCGGGTTTGAAATTCAAGAGGTTCGTGTGTACGCTGTGTGTGTGGGTATGTGTGTGTGTTCATGTCTTTCCCCAATCAAGTTTGTGCATGACGGAGCGAGTTCACATGGATTTCCCAGTGTGGTTTAGGAGAAAGAGAGGATTGACAGTGCTTGGATTTTGTTGTATGTGACAGGTGAAGATGAGCGGAGATTTGAGAAAAGCATTTGTGCTCTGGCGAGCAATGTCTGGGATGCAGAGAACAGTAGAAAAGGAGATCAATGCAGCAGGCAAGCAGATGCGCTCTATGGTATTTGAGCAACTATCTATGCCGTTCTCTCCAGCAATTGTGTTTTGTGAAGACAAACCTAATCTTCGAGCTCAAGCAATTGAGGAGGTTCTCTCAAGACTGGAGGAGGAGGAAGATAAGTGATTATTGACATGCTGTGCATCATATAGCAAACTGCTCAAAAGACTTTCCCAAGCAAGTACACTTGCATTGTGGAGGAACACATGTGCAAGCAAGTGAGCAAGAGAGATGCAAATACTCTATTGCAGCTGTTTCTTGTTTGTGTTGACGTTGCAACCACCAACAGCAAGCTCAAAACGAAACACAGCTTGTACACTCACAAGCTTGTTATTGCAGATTGATTGAGGATACTGATGACCTTTTCTTGTCTCTCTCAATGGCTACCCAACATCATGACTTAATCTTGATTGCATGTGAAGCAACAGACATTTTGTGAAGATACAACAGATTTTCTTCCTGTTGCTTTCTCAGATCCAACAAAGTAGATGCAGCAGACAGTGCTTGCATAGATGCCACATATGTTACATCCAAATCCTCCTGTTGCTTCCATACATGTAACAGATATCACTTGTGTAGATGCAACAGACAGTAAGAACACAGATTTTGTATTTTTTTTTGCCTGAAATTTTGAGCAGATTTTCATGTACAGATCTATTCCCACTGTTGGGAGCTAATGAAGAACTGTGGAGAAATTGCAGCTCATCACTGCCATGCAGCATCAAGGTGATGATTTGAACATTCACAAGTGATGTTCACAAGTTATGGCCATGCTCAGTTGTATTGCATTTGTTTTGAGTCTGCCAGAATTGACATCATGGTTAGTCTCAAAGATATGTCTTCGAACCAACAGAGACAGGAGAGACAGGAGTTCAAAGGCATTGGCAGATGCTATCTACGGTTGATAACTTGTAAGAAATGAGCTGCAAAAAAATGTCATCAGATATGCACATCCCTACCCACATTAGGTGACGATCTCTTCAGACTACAAGAGATCTGTGTAAGGTGCATGACATTCCAGTCAAAGCTTGGTGTTTGAAGTTTCTAAGTACCAACTGAATTGGATCTCAGGTTCTGAGCAATCATGGGTTGCTCACATTATGACAGTTTAATTGTCAAGAAAAAAAAAGGTAACCCTTTTACAGGTTTTGGCTACACTGGTACATGTTTTGTTCAGGAGATAGAAAGGGTTTTTGCTTGAATATCATGTGCATGTTCTGATGGTAGCCATGTTTTGCAGTCTTTGTGGTAACTTCTACCTCTTCACAAATGAGTTTGATTTTTTGGATTGTGTTGTTGTCTGATTCTTGTCCAGTTTTTTCTTTTGATGTTATTCTTCATCAGAAGGTTTGTAGACGATCTATTAACTTTACTTCTGAAAAGTTTTCATAAGATTATATGAGAGTTTTGCTCAACAAAAGAATGTTTTTTGTTTGGTGTTTCTGCTGTCAGAGTCTTCAGAATGATTATTTCAAGCACTTTTAAACCTCCAGTGAGGAGATTCTCAACCTTGACTTCATCTTGCAAACTTCATGATTGTTTCTTTTTGTTCTTCCTCTTTATCTCCACATCCTATTCTTCCTCTTTCTCTGTTCTAGCTTTCTTAATCATGAGTATGGAGATTTTACAATGCTCATGAGTTATCCCCTGGTATGTTGTCAGATCTGAAATCTTTATAACTTTTCTATTGCGCTTAGTTCAGGTTGATTAAAACCATCAGCAAGGAAATTTCAGTGCAGATGAAAAGGTCTTGACTGGCTTTCAGTGCTAGCAATTGTTTTGCATTCAAGAAGGAAGGTACTAGAGTATAGTTATCATATGCTGCACATAAGCTAATGTGAAGCAGCACAAGCACATTATCCTGATGTATACAGGGTTCTGAGAGTGAGACTGGAACAGGTGACACTTGAATCTATGTTCTGATGTCCTATGTTACAGAGCACCAGTGAAGAAAACAGTTCAATGCTATGAGTGAGAAAATTATGTTCATGCAATGGACATCTTGCTCATGAGCAAGACAGGCTGCAAAACACACACCCATCTTCAGCTACTAAAGATGCTGGTTGATTCAATGTCCAAAGTACAATGAAGCTTCAGACATTCAAGATTGTGGAGGTATGATCTTCAATGCGAGGTCCTGGAGTTGTTTGCTCTCAAACCTGTCTGACAGCTCCATGAAATGCTTCTTGGTCCCAGCTTCACTTCATCACTGCCTTATGTGATCTTCCAAATTTGTACCTGACCTCCATGATATTGGCAGTCAGATTCTGAACAGATATCCTCATTGTCAAAATTGACCTCTCAGGTACCCTCCTGGTCAGCAAGTTCTTCCCCTTCTACTCTTCCAGTGCTGTGAACCTCACTTGACATACTACAAAGGCTTGTCTTTGATTGCCTTGATCAAGGTACTAGAAAATTCTTTGTGCTCCTGTAAGTACCTCTTTGTGTTATCCTTCCCATTAGCAACATTCTGCTACTCATAGGAGTACTATGAACCTGAAAGTTTCAAAAGATGATGCTTTGCACCCAGGTCCAAGATTTCACCTTCATAGGAAATACATTTTGCCAAACTCAATGCCAAACTCTGCTGTCTTGAAAGGAGATGAAATTTTGTTCTTCACTACTTTGACAATGACCTTTCATCACTTTCTACCACATGATTCAACTACCCAGGTTGAGACTCTCTGTCTTGTTCTTGCCTTTGCCAACTCTTGCCTGCAAACCCCATTAGGCAGACCCCCTTGAGAACATTTGAATCTGAATATTCTTGCAGTGAAGTCTTGCTTCCACTGTCAAATGCAAAGACACACAAAAGGAGAGAAAAGATAGAACACACATGTTTCTTTGTGCCTGTGCTGAAACCAGTGACACTGTTGGTGAAGAATGCAGGTCTGCAGGCAGCCACAGCCTCCTGGCAAGCAAGTAAGTCCCTAACACTTCAGTCCAGAGACACACATGTGGGGAAGGAGAGACACACAATCCTGCCCATCACTGCAAACCATTTCCAACTTGTCCAGAGCTTGTGCACAATATTGAGATATGTAAGCATCTGCACATGCAGTACACAGACTGCGTAGCATTTCAGTGGTCAATTATTAAGAAATTCTTGCTGGAAGTAGTGGAATAATGCATTTTGCAATTGCAGGAGGAATTGCACAACATACCTCTAATAGACAACATACCGGAGATCAAACTGCCTTACACAGAATCATGGGCGGCCAATTATCTCTGCTGCAAAGAATGGACATGAGACTCATGGATGCCAGGATCTTGACAATTCTACACCAGGATGATGATGTAAGTGCTCCAGAAGTATGGAAAGACAAGAACTGGGTTCAAATGATGCCTCAAAAACATGCATTATGCATCAAAATAGCTGATTACCTGCCTTTCCACCTCCACACCAGTTTTGGTACTGGGGATCAATCACATGTCCATACTGAGTTGATGATGTGCTCATAGGCAAGTTGATGAGTAAGTTTGCAGAAATTTCAGATAGCAATCATGGTGCTCATTTATCATACATGGTATCACGTTGAAGCTATCTTGAAGTTTGCACAACAAAAACCATGCTCCTCTTCAGCATCATACTTCTAGCAGCCATGTGCCAACAGAGAAGACTTTGAAGCCCCCCAAAAAAAGAGAAGGCCGAAATCTTCTCAAAGAGAAAACTCATGTGGGTCTCTAAATGGGAAAGTTTTCAGAATTGATTCATAGCACCAGCATTCAACTGCCAGATTTCTGCTGCCCTCCAAAACAGCCAGATGGACCAGCATTCAAGCATCATGATGGAAACGGACAATCACACAAGTGACATTGTCAGGACTTCCTCTGCGATGGGCTTCCTCCACCAACCTATTGGCAGCCTTCTCAGCATCTGGAATGGACTGTACCATTGACACTGCATCCTGGTTTGACACCACACTCCATAGTCCAGCTGTGGCCAGAACTAGAAAATCAACTCCCTCCTCAATTGTAACCTCATGAATCTCAGGCTCAGTCACAAGATATTGCTCCAACTGCTGGACACCACATGCACGGGATACTCCAAAACCACCTGTAATTATCTGATGGTTGTATCTAACAACACCTCCTGGATTCCCAATCTGTGCTTGATATGGTGTGTGGTTGGTCAACAGAGCAATTGCCTCACCATGTGTACAAATCACAGCCCTAGAATCACCAACATTTGCAACTAACAACCGATCACCCACCAAGACACACATACAGGCTGTTGACCTGGCAGCATGGTGCTGACTCTTCTCTTCTCCCCAGTTATCTTGGTCAATCTCCTTGTAGGTCTCAACAATGGCTAGCTTTGGGTCATGGAAAAAATGAGGATGCTTCAACAAGTCATGAAAGAGGAGTCCTAGAAAACGTTTTGCTAACCTTGAACCAGGGTGTGTACCGAACACTCCAAAGCATCCAATCACCCTATTGTCGACCTTTGCAATCTCATTGGCATCAAAATCCTGAAAAGTACCCTCACTCACACAACAGCTTGCAAGCCCAAAGCTGAACTTAAAATCTTCACTCACGCCCCACCCACTAACAGAAGGATTACAAGGGATTCTGCCCTCAAAATTGTTGAATCTGTAAAAGAAGTTTTTGAGATAGGGAGGGCCTCTTCTAGTCACATCAAAGTGCATGAAAAAAATTTGAGGGGAGGGAAATGAATGCATCATAATCAAATTCTTGCAACATGCCAACAATTGGGAGATTTCAGGAAACTGAGGACGTTCTGCAGGATTTGTGGCCCAACATTTCTTAATGAGTGCAGATAGATAACCAAGACAATACTCCACCAGTGGTAACTGAGGCCTCATCCCATTGCGAATGCACTGAAGAACATTTGTTAGAGGTATTGAATTTGGATGTAGCCCCCATGACTAATCATAAAAAATACTATAAGGGGGAATGTGATGGCTTCCCCCAAGTTTGAGCCATGGTGAGTCTTGTTAGTCCATGTATGCCCGTGACTCATTTGTGCACCAAAAGTGCTTCAACTACACATTAATCAACTTGTTATTTGATTTGTGTAAATTTGTGTAAATTTGTGTGAGTAATTGACCCACTTGTCACTTGTTCTAGTCTTCATCCCGGAGCTCTAGCATGCCCTTCTACCCCTGAAATGCTATGAGCTAGGGAGCATACCCCAATTCCTTCTTCTTTTATTGTTTTCACCTTGAGATTCACAGGTGAATCTATCAAGGAGTTTGGGGGTGCGTCATTAGGGCAACCAAAAAATTTCATCAACTACAATCCCCACATCATCAATATTTAATACAATTGTCCAAGTCTACATAATGCCTACACAATCAATTACATCAACCCTATATTATGTAAACAATTCAACTAATGGAACCTCAAACCTTATTTAGAAACTAAATAGTTTCATCCAAATGACCAAAAAACCCTTAACCTAATTTGTAAATTGTGTTTACATAAACCATAAATGATGAAGACATTACAACTTAATGTCCATGCATAGGCTTAAATTTGATAAATTAAGTAGACCTATACAAATGAACTTTAAAATGTTGAGTTAAAACCTTTTTATGTAACAAAAATTTCATAAATTGACCTGTAATTAAATAAAAACAAAAAAAATTGGTTCCATAACTTTAATGCAAAATTTTAACAATTTTTTTACAAATGTTAAACTTAATTTTGGAATTATTTTTGCATAACCCTAAATTGTGTAAAAACTATAAACATTGGATACATAATTGTAATTAAAAAATGAAACAATTTTATATAACTACCAATAAATCTTTTGCTTTAAACCTAATTTGGGGGAAGGAACCCCAACCTTTAATAAAATGTAAACAAAACAAGTGGGAAGGTTTATATCATTCATACCTTTGCCATGGAATCATTTTCATCCTCCTCTCCTTTAGTAAATGAAAGAGAAAAGAAAAACAAGAATCTATTTACATATATGTGTATGTGAAAACATAAATTACCTTAAACATATTCCAAGAATATAATATAAATGCTAGCAAAAAAATTACCTTAAACCCAATTCCTTATTTATTCACAGCAAATATTAGGCAAAAGTTTAGATGAAGGTAATGTAACATGAACGTGGGTTAGTTGACGATGTGGGTATTACAATTTGAAGGGCTTTATGGAGAACCCAAACCACTAACAATAGAAAATCAAAAATATACAATACTCACATAAACAAACTAATCTATGCACCCAAGTGTCATTCCATAAAGGTGAGAAATATAATTATATAAAAGTATTAAAATTCAATTTTTCCTTTAGGTTATTGTGTGGGTATTTCATGATAAAGATAATGAAAATATTACATAGTTAGTCATTTTAATATTGACCTTCAGCTTGCATTCATGAAAGTATTGCTTAAATGTTCTAGCATGGCCATAGAATGTTTTTACCCTATTAGATGAAGTTATTACTCATTTGGTTTATGGTAAATGTAACCCATTCGTGGTGGATGGGGGTATTGTATGCAACATGGCATAAATGATCTCAAAATCTACAAATCCCAAAATTAGATTTCAAAATTAAAATAAGTGGATTGATACAAAAATGTTCAAGTACTTACACTACAAAAATGATGGTGACAAAAAAATATCATGTCAAGTTAAACTACAATGGTTTGATACAAAAATGGTGGGTACATGCACTAAAGCCTCACTACAAGCTTGACTACAATGACATATTTATGATTAAATTCATCCAAGGAGGATGAACTAAATGTAATGCCCATATTGGCATGATAGTTTATTGTAACTACTATAACGTTTGCTACATGATGATGAGTGAACCCTTTTTCTCATTCTATTTTTGCATTTATGCAAGTTATTCAAAATAAAACATTCATAAAAATGTAGTCTTGTCACTTAAAAACCCTGGGACGAGTAAATGGATGCCCAAATCTACCCAGTTGCATCTAAAGGCCATGTGTTTGGTCCAAGGGTGAATTGAAAGTACAGTGGATCAAAAGTGGTAGAAAATACATTCCCTATGAGTCCATACAAGATTCTATTAAATGATTCAAATGGACATGGTTGTTACTTTAAAAAATATGAGTTATCTAACATGTGAATAATACATATTCAATCACCTACAAACCTTCCCAAATGTATGTGAAAACTGGTATTTAATGTAGTTGATGTCATTTTTTGATTTGGAAGTCTTAAAAGAAAAACCCATAAAGTGCAAAGGAATAATGCCCCATCTAAAACTTTCAAAAATATTCTTTTGGGACAAAAATTACAACTTATTAGAACTTATGAAAATATGGTCAAATTTTAACCATTCAAAAGTCCTTAACTATTAAATAGTTACGTTTTTCAAAAAAATGATTCTTCATATGAATTTATCATCTTCTATTACATTACATATTGAATCCCAATAACAAATTTGGAATGTGAATCAATATAATTTTTTCCATTTTGTGATGTTCCAATCAGACAACTAATCCATATCTTTTAACTTCGAAAGTTCATTACTATTAACAAATGAATTTTTTATCAATAAATGACCACACAATTCTTTTCATAATGAAGTTTTTAGTTTAGATCCAAGTCCCAATTAGTAGATCTAAGGATATATTAATCATCACAATCATTTGAATAAAGGGTACCCAAGGACAAAACATCATTTCATCACAAAAGTGAACCATTGTAGCTTGCATCTACCTCCGAGTGTCTACAAAACAACCACTTGGCTGCATAAGAACTAATGCATGCATTCACATCGCAACACCCTCTTGAACCTTCATGAACCCATTCATTATCTTCCATTGCATAGAGTCCATGTTCATCTTACATTGGGAGAAGAACCCCTTGTGGTGCAAAATCTAGGTTTGGAACAAAATCTACAAAAAAACCTAGCAAAAAAATTTAGTAGGTTTAACATAAACATGATGAGGGTATTGCACCCCATCATCTTTCTGAATTGATGAGGGTATTGCATATCAAAACCTTTTTAGCAACACACAAAAAAGGACGACGAACATCACAACTATTTATTATTACTTTTGTACCAAGGCAACATGAAAAGGAAGATGATAACAAACAACTACTCATTCTTTTTTGCAACACAATTCAAAATAAAAGAAAATTTTAAAACCAACAAAAGGGGGTAAGGTGTTAGTGTACCTATAAACATAAGTGATGGCAATGGCACAATGAAGCTCACGCTAGAACAAGCAATGGCGATGGCACAATGGAGCTCACGCTAAAACAAGCGATGGTGATGGCACAATGGAGCTCACACTAAAATTAATGATGGCGCTGGAGATGGAGCTGGAGATGGAGCTATGCGCATTGCTCCTAGAGACAATTGACATTAGATTATTAAGCCCACCAAAAATGCAAGAAGGGGCAAAGGAAAGGTTGGAAACCCTATAATGGGGTTGGTAGGTTTGTTAAATAAGTTTGAAAAATAAAGGTTAAAAAAGGGACTTTTTAGAAAACTTGCCAAAAATGAAATTATTCGCAAGTGCTTGGCCAGCCCAAAGTTAGTGGATGAATTGCCCTCCATCAAAAATGGGATTGGTGCAATCATGGGGGGCTAGTTCAGTCAGGCTAAAACATTCCCCAAATAAGCACATGTCATGTCGACTTCCATGTGTGTTTATTTTGAAAATGCCCCTTTCCTTGGGCAATACCCAACATAATGCATTGCCAAAAAAATGATAACAAAAAGAAAAACATTTCAAAAAACAAAATCCTCCCCATTTTGCGAAGGAATAATTCTATTTGATAACATGTCATCAAAATACACTAGAAATATTTTACCAATGCTTCACAATCCCATATAAAAGCCAAAAAATTGAATGCCCTTCAAAAATAAAGTCAATTGAAGGTGAATAAAAAATCCCCCCAAAAAAATGCAACATTAAAAAACTAAGAGAAAATGGGCAATGCAAATGAAAGTCAACAACTAAAAATTAAAGGTTAATACATTTAGTTATAATATACAATTAATAACATTAACAACAACACAAGTAGGACTTGTCAAAGTCTCTAGACCCAATGGATCCCTTTAAAAGTTCATAAAACTCACTTTTGTCTCTAGAAATAACCTTCACCTTTGCTTTGTACAAAGTAGTTTTTGTTAGCATAAAAGTTTGGGCACATCTAAAACATGGCATTTTGTGCTTGTTTTATTGTCACTAGCTCATTTAGTCTTAATCACTATCTAATTGATTATGTTTGAAGGAAGGGAATTTTATAGAGATTGGGTTGATAAATTTCTTATCAGTTTAATTATAGTGAAGAACAATTTAATAAGGCAAAATATGAAATTCTTGAGTTTGTGGAGATTTTATGGAACAAGTGTGACTAAAAGTTCATGTTTGATGAAACATTTTGTTTCATTAAATTTCTTTTTCTACTTGGCCTACATTAATCAACCTTTGGCAAAAGGTGTTTTTTCATCTTAGACATCATAACTATTTGTGAATTTGGATTTGCAAAGCAAAATTGAGTGAAAAGTGATTGCAAAAGTACTTCAAGCTCAAGACTTTGGACATATTCAAGTAGGTATGGGGAAAAAAGGTGAAAGGCATGAATCAACTTAACATCTTTGATATTTGTAATTGCATGAAGAACCAGAGAGTTGGGCCTTTAGATATAGATTGATTTTCTTGTTTATTTATCATCATTTGTGGGTTTTCTAATTTCATTATATTATATTATATTATATTTTGTATGTTGTTAAATAAATGGACTCCTTGTTACACAAGTATTCATCAAACATAAGCAAACATAAATGAGAATCTTAAAATTCATAGCCTTTCAATATTTTTTATAAAAAAAAGAGTAAAATTTTCTCAACACTTCACCGTAAAAGTCCAATGCAACCTTCCCAAAAAAAATAAAATTGAATTGGACCTTACATTTTAAAAATGTCCCCCACAATGCTTTGTTGCATGGTGGGACATTCAAAAGCACTAGACGGGTGAAAGCACACTAAGCCCTTGAAAAATTGCAATTGCATGTATAATTTTTTTGCAATTAATTTTTTGATAACATATGAACATCACATTTTTATTTTATTTTATTTTCTTAAAATAATATTTTATTTTATTTATATTATGTTATTCAGGTATTCAAAAATATTCAAAAAATATTGAAAAATGTGAACATATGGAATATATTTGTGACAAAATAATACTTATCACAAAGTTTGAAAATTTGCATATATATTTGAAAAGTAGGGGTATGAGTGGAATTTTTGGGTGAATTTTTTGTGGTGAATTATCTTAATATACATGCATTAAATATAAGGCCATATAGAAGTTAAAACTATTGGTTGAAAATCCATTCAAAAAATGTAATTTTTTTGCATTTTTGAACAATAAAGGCATAATAAACTTTTTTTGGGGGAAAAAATGATTACCCTAAGAAAGAGTAGGAGATTTAACAAATGGACATTGCATTAATTTTTTCAGTTTTTTGTTTTGTTTTGTAATATGTGATGAACCACAAACATGAAACCTTATAGCTATCAAAAAAATACATGGTATATATTTTATGCACATTGAGTTTATTCAATTTTAACTATTGGATCAAGTTTAATTTTGATTCATAATTAACTTTGAACTCTAGAATGTTGTCGTGCACATTCTAAAATTTTATTTTTGTGTTTAGGGTTTCCAAAACATCTCATCAACATTTCAACTCACTACATATTATCATACTTATTATACATTTTTTTTTGGGGACAAATTTGTGGTTTACCCTTCATGCGTTTCCACCTGAAAAGGCTAAAATGTTTTAAAATGTGACCCAAAATAACACCCTTAGGTTCCTTTTTAGAATTCAGTTTAATCATTTCAAAAAATTCTGTTGGTTTTCATATCTTGAACATTAAAAATAATATATATTTGGAATGTTCCTCTTGTCTTTCAAAAAAAATCATCACAAGTTTTATTTTTATTTTTCTTTAAGTGTTTTTTTTTAGTTTTTCATTATTGCCAAGTGGTGATCATTAATAACAAGATTAACCACAATTTATAACAAAGTAGATCTCACAATAGATTTTTTTCAAAATCCTTTTATATTGTGGCAATTTATTAAAACACAATGTAAAAAATAGTAATCTAATAAAAAAATTCGAAATTTGGTAAAATAGTCATTGTTTTAAAATAATCCTTTGTTGATATTGTTGGGCCTTTTCTTTTCACAAATGGGAAAAATTTGTTGGAAAACATTTGTTTTTTTTAATTCAAAGAAAATAAAATTAAAAATATTTTATATCTTAATTGATAAACATACATTGACTAAAACCAAAATATGAATAAAAATGAATGAGATTTATGTTGATTTGAAAGATAGTAATCCACACAATCAACAAATATCAGAATCCTTGGCATATTTGTAATCTTGATGTGCTAAAACCAAAAAAAACATTTTAAGCCTATTCATAAATTGAAGCTCCCCCAAGTTTTTAATACATTAAAGTCATTGAAGTTGTTCAAATGCATTTGCCATTAAATGATCTTTGCAAATTGCATAACAAATTCACATTAACATTCCTATTGGAATAAAATTAATAATATTACACTTGGGGTGACTTTAGATGAAGGGCCAAGGTCTAGGGATTAATGAATTCAAACAATTTTATTGGTCAAAAGCTTTAAATTAGTCCCAAGGCCTTTAAACGAGGGTCCAAGACCAAAAATCAGGCTAGGGACCAAGGTATAATCCAATTCAACGATTCAATTTGTGTCAAATCAATCCAAATTGGTTCCTAGGAAATTGAACCATGGACCCTTGTCTAAAGAAAACCATAGTCAAAATTAATGTCCATCAACATTAGTAACAATTAAAAACATCATATCATATTTGAACATTAAATCCCTTGACGGAAATGATCAATCCAACAAATTTTATGACTTGTTTGGTGTTCATTATGTAATTTTAAGATTATATACAAAAAATATTAGTAGTTATTACACCCTAAGTTAAATTAATAATCATATTCTTCTTTAGCATATGAGGATACAAGTAATGAGGCTACAATTGCAATTGTAATTTAAATTTTGTAAAGTCATTGTGAAAAACATTTTTGGAAGCATTTTTCCAAGTATCATTGCAATTGCAATCATAATTTTTTAAAACATTAGAGAAACATGAAATTAGTGATACATGCAACACTAGCATGTTGCACAAATGTGGGCACTCAAGATTGAAGTAATTTTAATTTCTTGCAACAAAACCTTTCATATAAAGTTGTATGCCTTCATGTGCATAATTAAACATTTAGGTCCTCAATTTGATTTAATTTAGTTTGACATTTTTGAATAGCTTCACTAGTATTCCCCAAGGATATCATCAATTAAAACCTATTGGTTGGAGGGGTGGTCATGAAATTGATGGTGGACAATGTTTTGGAAACCACTTCTTAAAGAGAAGATTGGTTCTCTAGGCCTAAAACAAGAATAAGACATGCTATTTTTGGTTTCACATGATAGTTGATAATCAAAATTGACATTTTTTTGAGGTTCACTATTCATCATATGTATGACTTGTTTGAATCACTACTTCAAAGTTAATAAAGGCTAATTTTGATAACATTGGCCTTATTACAAGGAGATAGAAATGTGAGATCAAATTGAAATTTATGAAAATATACATGCAAAATTATTAGATGATGTTGATGAACACTTTAAGATTAATGGTTATTTCCAAACTGTTATTTGTAAGAGAATTCGTGTTTTTTTCGAAGAGTTGTCACATAAAAGGTCATAGAGTTGCATTAAGCATTTCTTTCCATTAGGTTGTTATGATCATAGTTACACACAACATGTTGTGATCATGTTGTAATCACAACCAGCTAATAGGAAGCCATTAAAATGGAGCCGTGTTTCTTCTTATATGAACAAACATTTTCCATTAAAAAATTACAACTAGTTGGTCCCTTTTGGGACCTAGAGTGGAGGTAGGCCTAATGCCCAATTTTATGAAAGGCATTCATGTTTTTCCCCTTTCAATTGTTGGGTTTTTTTTAAAAAAATTTTAACCAAGTAAATTGGATGTGCAATGCATGGTCATAAGAAGGAACAAAACAAAATTTTGTTTCAAAACCCTTTTAAATTGATGTTCAATAAATATAATAAACAATGCAAAGTGAGTGAAGGGCATCTCAACTCATATTTTTATGAAAAATAAGAATTCTATAAAATGTGTAATGATTCGAAAAGTGATGTGTGTTTTAATATTGTGGTCGGTTTTGGAAATTGAAACAACAATATCCAATTAACACTCATTGGAATTTGGATTGCCTATTTTTGATTTTATTAATTAGATGTGAGTACATTTCATATTAATACTTTAAAAATCTAAAGTTTGAAACAATCATGAGCAAATAAAAGTTCGAATGAATTTTTAAAATATCTATATACATTAAAGAAGGTTGTTTGCTTGTTTTGTTCCAATGGTTCATGAAACCAAGGTCATAATGACACAAGGAAAGCTATTAAATTTGTCATTCGGTTAGTCAATTGGGATTTTTGTAAGAAATGACATCTTTAAAATTCTAAAAATATAACTCAACTTAGGATTTGAACCTAGAAAAACGCCCAATTTGTGCATTGAGTGGAAAGGAGATTCGTAAAATCAATCAAAAGAATTGCACATAGTGTATACTAGATTACAATGATACATGTGTTAGTATTTCAATTTACAACAATGTTCACATTTTCTAAAAACCATGGCAACATAGGTTATATGTTCGAAGGTTGAAAATTGTTGACAGTTTTTAAATTTTTTCGACTTGTGATTGTAGATAGCATTACATACATTAATCCTCATGCAAAAGATTCACAATATGTATCATCACTTTGGATGATATGGTTGCACCTTGGGATTTGTGCCCTATAATTGCATAACCTAACATTAAAGGAAATCATAGTTATTGAATTCCTTTTATTGTCAATGTAATTAATGATTGTCACAATAATTCAAGGGCTATGAAAGGAAAGTAACAAGAAAAAATAATTTATTGTGAAGGTGCTTGTGGCCACATGGATGTGAAAGGAAGGCATCAAGAAAAAAAAAATTATTGTGAAGGTGTTTGTGGCCACATGGATGTGAAAGGAAGGCATCAAGCAAAAAATTTTTATTGTGAAGGTGCTTGTGGCCACATGCTGTGAAAGGAAGGCATCAAGCAAAAAAATAATTTATTGTGAAGGTGCTTATGGCCACAAGGCTGTGAAAGGAAGGCATTAAGAAAAAAAAAAATTATTGTGAAGGTGCTTGTGGCCACATGGCGCTCTAAAATTTTAGATTGCATTTTGAACCCTTAAGCCTACCTCCATTAACATGGCCAAAAATCTATAAGTAATTAATGTTAAAAAATGAAATATGTATGGAAAATTTTAAATAACTTAAAAAGAACATATGTTATTTATAAAAATGATAAATGTGTCCTTTTACTTTTACTTGCTCACAATTCACAAAACTTTGCTTTTGGTCAATGTTTGACCAATAAAGTTAAGAAGTGGCTTGGGCATAACTAGATGAAACAAATGTAATGGAAAGTTGTTGTTGAGGTGAAATTTGTGATCTCCACCCTTCAAATAATCTAGTTGGGATATGGTTTTATCCACTACCTCCACTAGACATTAATGGTAGATAAATATTTTATTTCCTTATAATTCTTACATTTTTTAATTCATTGTTATTGTAAGATTTTCAAATTCACATGTTAAATTGTTAGTTCATGTTTTAAAACCTTTTGATTTTATTTTGGTTGTGTGTATTAAATTTTGAATTGCACCTTAAAGCTATAAATTTTATTATTTGTTCTTTTTTTCAATTGTATGTATTAGTTTTTTGATCACACATCATAATTAAATTTGTATCCAATATCTATTTTTAGTCAAATTTAGTTTTGTGAAGTAGGTGGATTGGTGATCATCCATAGGAAGACTTATTCAAATATGACTGTAGGTCAAAAAACAAAGTTAAATGTTTTTAAAATTGAACTATCTATCACTAATAGGATTTTATTTTTTAAATAACTATGTTTACAACAAGATTCATAGTCATATTGGATTAAATGACTATGGTCATTAAAGTCACACCGAATAGCTTGCTTAAACAACTCAACATAACATGGTGTCAAGTCATGTCCAAAACAACTATGTGTGGATTTACACTTAAAATAAAAATATTTAGTCATTTTCTAATCATTCAGGACACATGTAGTCATGTTACATTCATTTAAGACCAAGTTTGGAATATCATTAAAGATAATTGAACCCTCATCTCCATGGCCACAAACCAATTCTTTAACAACTTCAACTTGTGATATATTATGTCATTGCATAAATATAAACATGTATATTTTTAATCTTATGCACTATCATATCATTATTTAATCATGTAAATTCATAATGAAACTAATTTAAAATTTTAATACCATAATTATGATTTATTTAAATAAAAATTAATTTGGTAGTTAAATTTAATTTTTAAAAATTCTGATTTCAAGTATAAATTAAATATGTATTTTACTTTTTAGCTCAATTTAATATTTCATATTAAAAAAAATTTATTTGGTTCATACATTCGGATTAATTTAATAATTTAATTAAATTTATTAATTTATCAATCATAAATTAAAATTAAAATTAAGATTCTGAATTAAATTTAATCCATATTTTTAGTTCCATACTTCTATAAAAATTATAATTTTCAAAATTTTATATGTAAATATGTTACATCAATTTAGAATATTTATTTCAAATTTTTCATCTTAAATTTTTAAATTATAAACCTACACATAAATATCATATGATTTAATTTTTAAAAATAAATTCAATTATCAATAAACCTTTATACAAGTATGCATGTCATTTGTAAAAATAACAAACTAAAATATTATTTTTTGTATAAATCCCGAAAAAAATGATTCCACTTGAACTTCACATACACATGTGTTTTCATGTAATGCGTACATGGCCATCACAATGACCTATAAAAAACTTTATGAATGTACATGTTAAATTATATTTTATGATGTATAATGTTAATTATTATCTATATTTTCAATATAACTCACAATATACAACTACCTAGGTTATGATTATAATTATATTAATTATATTACATATTTACACCATATTGTAAAATTACACATGTTAAATGTAAAGTGATGGACATTAATTTTTCACATCATATCTCAAATAATATTACAATTTGTTTAATAGGTGGTTGCATAAGACACCAAATCCTTCTAATATCATTTGTCATATCATGATGTCGTGTGTTATATCATGTCATAATTTTGTTATTGGTTAGTCATTTTAACAACTTTACATTTTGAACTTGAATGTATATAAAATTGAATACATGCTCACATTATGCCAAACATTTATTCCATTAATTCATTAGTTGTGATAACCATTAGATTGCAACTACACATGTTGGCACATAAGCTAAATAGTTGCAAATATGATTCATAGTTGTTTTTTTCATTGTTAATGATCATTAATTGTTTAAGAAGTGATTACAAAGGACATGAATTCTTTTAATGTATTATCAACATCTAATAACCTATATGTTGTAAATGTGACAATTTCAATTTTACTTCTCCCCCAAATATGGTGAATTTGAGGGATTACTTTCCAATAGAATCCTTTGTTCAATTGCAACCCCATTTTTTTTTGGTTGCCAAGGAGCAATTCTTTTCCAAAAAAATGCTTTAATCAAATATGTTAACCATCTAAACAATAATATTTTTGATCAGATTATACTATTTTTTTCATCATACGTTTTAAAATAATTAAATTCAAATTTTCTCTAATGTTTTAAATTTCCTATCACATATTATAATTTTTATTTTATATTATATTATTTCTAGATGCATCAATAATGTTTTGGTAATAATTTAATAATTATAAATTTTCATCGTTTTTTTTCAACATTGTGTATTGGAAATGTTATCATTTTATTTTCAATTGCATTCCATAATTTTTTTTAGTTTTCATTTTTCTTTCATCTATCAATTATTTGTTCACATGTCCACATTATATTTACCTCAATCTTTTTTTTGTCTTGTGTATCAAGGTTTCAATGACATCTGCAAAAAAAAAGGGGGGGTTCATACATTATATATATATATATATATATATATATATATATATATATATATATATATATATATATATATATATATATATATAT
>Ga0116231_10004965_pt1 | contig 26597 bp, 29 predicted proteins | sample S1TSphgellanicum_2_FD_89695 | JGI IMG/M metagenome (GOLD analysis project Ga0116231, IMG submission 89695) | Host-associated microbial communities from peat moss isolated from Minnesota, USA - S1T2_Fd - Sphagnum magellanicum MG | ecosystem: Host-associated > Plants > Peat moss > Unclassified... | reverse complement strand
TCCGTGTTGCCCGTGGCTCGTCCTAGCACCAAGGGTGCTCCAACTATGCACTAACCACTTTGTGTGGGTTGTGTGCAGGCCCGTGTGAGTGAGTGAAGCTTGTCAACTCTTCCTAGTCCCATCTTGGAGCTCCAACACGCCCCTGTACCCCTCAAAGTGTTGTGAGCTAGGGAGCGTGCTCCGACTCCTCCCTTTTCCATTATTTTCTACTTGGGCTCACATTTGAGCCCTTTAAGGAGTTGGGAGTGCATCGAAATTTTTCTTTCGAAGAAAAGTTTAATGTAAATTCATTGCCTTCCACGTCTTCCATTGGTCTTTTCTTCAAAAATATACGATTAGCATCGTTAACAAATTCATCATCTTTCACAATTTCATCCACAATAATTTCATTTGTCCTTTCAAATAACACAATATCTCAACTCTTGATGATCCTTTTGGTTTCTACACACATCAAGCTATATGCTTTAGTCCTTTCACAATACCTTAAAAACATGCAAGGTATGGATTTGGACTTTAGTTTGTTTCTCTTTTCATTAGGAATGTGTGCATATGTTTTGCAACCGAAAATTCTCAAATGAAATACATCAAGCTTTTTATTAGTCCATGCTTCTTGCAGGGTCTTTGAATCAAGAGCTTTAGTTGGGCATTGATTTTTGATGTAAACCACCATGTTCACCACCTCGACCCAAAACTCCAAGTCAAGTCCTTGTGCACGAATCATGTTTTTAGTGCATTCCATGATAGTCCTATTGGCTTGTTCTGCAACTCCATTTTAATGTGGTGTGTAAGGTGCATTTTTTTATCGTTGGATTCCACATTCATGAAAAAAATCGTCAAACTTTTTGCAAGCAAATTTTCTTTCGTTGTCAAATTTCAAGGTTTTGATCTTCATGTTGGTTTGATTTTCCACCAAGGCCTTGTATGCCTTGAATTGATCAAACACCTCTCCTTTTGCTTTCAAAAGGTAAATATGAATTTTTTTCGGAAAGTGCCGATAAAGGTGACAAAGTATGTGCTCCCCCATGAGATTTGATCTTTATCGGTGCACACACATCGCCATGCACAAGCTTTAAAAGTTTGGAAGCCCTAGTTAGTTCATCTTTAGAAAAAGATGTCCTTTGATGTTTAACTTTAATGCAAGCTTCACACACATGGTGCAATGGCACTAATAATTTTAAAGTCAAATCTTAATGGATCCCTAATCATCTCATAGCAAAACATTAATCAATTTAAAGTCAAATCTTAATGGATCCCTATTCATTTCATAGCAAAACATTAATCAATCTTACTAGTAAATACTGACACCATAAACAGACCTTATCCCCCCCCCCCCCAAACTCGAAACACAATTTCTGAGAAATACGGAACCGTAGGTTCTTTAAAAACCAGAAAACGACCCAGCACAAGCTCGAAAGTTATCCTGCGGTTCTGAGGTACTATAACCGGAGGGTCTATCGTCGAGCTCGAAGCCGAGGAAGGCAGGGAGAGAGTTGCTTCGGAGGAGCTTCGTGTGCGTTGGTCGAGAATTCGAACGGAGTCGTGCGCTGGAATTTTGTCGCGATTGAATGTTGTGAGAATATTAGAGGAATTTTGATCTCTTCTCTTCAACAATTATGTCTTGATTTTTTTCATGAATTATTATTATTATTATTATTTCCCGAAGAGAAAGAGTCTGCGAGCATGGACAAACATAGAGTAGCGCAGAAGCAGTAGTAGGGGGAGAAAGAAGGGGACAAGATGGCGGGGGAGGAAGATCGCTGGGAGCAACAGAAGGTACGTACATCTTCGGTGCAGATTCTTTGTCGACGAAAGAAACTCCTTGCACGTTATTATGTGATGTGTGGAGAATTTGATGTTTCGCATCTGCGTGATGTTTGGAGAAGTTTGTTGCGACCAATATCCAGGACTGACTCTGTAGCGCCCCGGCCGATCTCTCGCTCTCTCTCTCTCTCTCTCTCGGTGTCTGTCTCGACTTTCTCTCTCGCCGTGCACATTGCAGTGGGGGATCTGAATGTCCCTGATGATGAGCACAGTCCATGTCTGAGGGTAAATCTTTGTTTTGGAAGCTTTGATTCCTCTCGTGGAGATCCTGCACTTTTGTTGGAGTCTCTCTTTCTGTGCAGACTTCATCTTCTTCTTCTGTGTAACGGTGTTTTGTGCTGTGCTGGCGTGCAATGAGGCGAGGAATTGGTCCAGGCTGTGATTGCTGTTCCCGAGAAGCACCACAGCCCCCCGCGACGTCGTCGTTGGAGAGAGAAGAAGAACGAGTGGAGTTTGAGGAGAAGAACAAGAAGAAGTGTCTCTTGCTGCTGGAGCACAGAGCACTGATTTGCACTCGCCGCTGTCCCAGAATTTCGCGCTTGAAGCTCGGCGTAGTAGTATTCATCGCTATTTTCCTCGTAATTTTGCTCCTCCTCCTCTTCCTCTTCTTTTCTCACAGAGTATCTCTATTTGTCTCCACTCCGAAGGCTCAAGAAACCGGAGCTTCGGTCGTGTTCAAGCTGTACCGGAAGAATATCAGGCACTCTCAGGGGGAATCGGGGTCGAGAATGGGAAGAAACAGAATCGGCAGGTTGCCATTGGATATCAAAGAGAAACCGCCATTGCCTATATCACAATTACTTTCTTGGAGCTTGCGAGGTGGCCGACAAAAGAAACAGCACGTGTATGGATTCTCTCTAACCTATCCATCTACCAATGCCATTCACCATTGCATCATGACCCAGGCTTGAATTGTGTGACAGAACAATGCAAAAAAACAAAAGCAAAAAAATGCAGATCTAATTGGAAAAACGTGTGCAGTAGGAAGAAGATCAATGCTGATACAGAATTCAGATTACCCTTGATTTCAAGATTTCTGCTTTATTGCCTGTATAGTCGCAACAATGCAGCTAGATGGGAGTACTGAAAGCTGTGTTGTTGTGGCAACACTGCAGTGACAACTACTACATCAAGATGGCTATGGGAGTTCCACCCAAAGTGTTTTTCTTGGATATTGATACTGGAAGCAGCTTGACATGGGTGCAAAGTGATTACATCAATGGCTCAATGCGGTTGGTGAGCAAGCTCTTTGATCTGGATCTTCTTGCTCTTCATTTTTAACCAAATGAGCTCAGCCTTTGCTTTTGTTACTTTTGATTCTTCAGAATCCAGATCTGGGGATTGTTGTGTTGTGAACTTCTCTTGAGGAAGTATTATATCTGTTTTTGTAGAGATTTCTCTGCCACTCTCATAGATATGTAAGACTTCTCTTGAGCATTGAACATCTGACATTCTGGATCTAAGCAGGCAACACGGGATTTGTTTAAAATCAAGCCAGTGGGAGTAATCTTGGATTGTCGGCTGCCTCTTTGTTCACAGTACCAGATAGTTGAAGAAGAATGTGATGCACGAAGTAACTATTGGTGTTTTATGACTGTGGTGTACCTTGATAAGTCACAGTTTGAAGGTGTTGTAGTGAAGGATATGATCAGCCTGAACTTTGGTGATGGTAGTATCTTTCTTACTTCTGATGGAGATGAAGATCCCTTTCTTGTCCCTTTGGTTTTTGGGTGAGTTTGGCCAGGCTCTGCACCCTTGAACCAGTAATTCAGCCTTCCATGCATGTATGCATTCTAGGTGGGTTTGGAAATGGTTTCCTATATGCTATAGATTCTTCGATTCTCTTTGGAAGCTTGAAGCCCTATTATTAACCTTGGTTTGGATCATGTTCTTATGTGCCTGGCATGCCATTTTCTTCTAATGTAGGTCATGGTTCAGTGCAGATGTTCATATGAAAGTGTGGGAGACATAAAAGTTGACAATCCAGGCAAATCTGCAACAGACGGCTTGATGGGCTTAAGCAACTCAAAGATCACATTTTCTGCACAGCTGAAAGCGGGCAGTGTGATTGACAACAACGTTGTGGGAATATGCATGGCCACTGATGATGAGATTGATGATGATGCATCAGGGTATCTCTTTTTCGGGAATGCCATTTCCACACTTGAATTGCAATGGACAAATATGAACTTTTTCCCCACTGCGTATGAACCTAACCTTCACCCTAGCTAATCCTAATCCAGAATGTTTGTACCTAAAACAAAGAGCTTGAATTGTTGGGTAAGGATTTTCTATGACATTTGGATTCTCCCTAAGAGAGTTGTTGTGTTCTTTCAAACAACCAGGCAGGAAATTGATAATAGTGGTGGATTGGCAGTTTTTAGATAATGTGAGATGTGTGCCTGGCATATGAGTTGAGTATCAGGGACATGCAATTTGCTTTCAAAACATTAAAAAAATTTACCTCACTTTTTTACTTAAGATTCAAGTAGCTTATTGTACAAAAAATTTCATAGAAATATTCTCATAGTGATGAAAAATAAGATCTTTGTGGAGCAAGAAACCCATCTTCAAAGTGTCAAGTCTTGAAACCATAGTAAGTTGAGTGTTACTGAAGTTAAGATCATGTAATTGAAAGTTGTATTTTTTATCAGAGGGATGATACAAATCAGTCCCATGATAAAGCTGATTAAATGATTTTGAATGGAAGGAGTTCACCTTAAAGGTGGGGTACTATCATCACATGTAGGTGGAATGGTGTGTTTACATTGTTCAGCACTGTTTGGTATGGAGAGAAGAAAATTTCATGTCAACCAGGTGACGAGGATGGAGCTCTGAAAATGATACTTGACACTGGCAGTGATTTCTCATATTTTCAGGAATGCTTATATTGGACACTGGAACTATTGGTGATTTTGATGAACTCAAATCTTGTATAGCTGCTGAGAAATGTCTTGCACATCCTTGCTTAGTGTATCATGTCTTCCATATGCCAGGGTTTTCAAGGGAATCTTCAGTTACATGGTTTGGAGTTTTTGTTTGGGCTGCAATATTATGCAGGGAAATCTGCATAATCAATTGCTGTGAAGTGGATCTCAATGTAAACCTTATTGAGAGGCAACAGAGCTTTGATTTGTTGGGTGTGTAGGGAAGCAGTTGAAAGATGATGCTATCAAAAGTGGCTACAATGAACTAATTCCTGAAGCACTTTCTCCTGTACCTGGTGGTCCAGAAGAGCTACCAGACATGTGTTGGACACATGCTAATGAAGCTAAAATTAGTGAGGGGTAAGTGTGCCTAACTATAGCCAGTTGATTCAGAACAATTCGAATTTATAAGGGTTGTGAGTTCTCAATTTCTCCTTGGAATCAATTTTGCATGGTTGTAAAACACAGAGGTTTGCCAAAAATTATGCAAAGACTAAGGGTCTTCAAGGTGGCAAACTTTTTGCTTTTACCCTTCAGGTGACATGTGTTCATATGTGCATACAAGTTTGATTCTAGAGAGACCATTTATGCTGCTCTGGTTTCCCTTCCAAAAGCTGGGTTCTGCCAGGAACCTGATTTTGTAAAATACAGAACTGGGTGATTGATGAAGTTTGAGACATCAATCTTGTGATGGCTTTGAGTTTGTTCCTTTGATATTGCATCCTGATGTGTAATTCTTGGTATGGCTTGTCCACAGTTCTCAGGGTCTGTCATTGGACTTCAAACCTCTAATTTTCCTGTTTGAAGGAGCTGAAAAGTACAGCGAGTACTCTATGCATCAACAGCAGTATTTTGCCTATCCTGTGAGTTGAGTTCAGATCACCAACAGGGCTTATCACCCTTAAAACATGATATGCTAATTACTTCACGTGTTTGTTTTGTGCAGTGACCTGTTTGAGAGTTTATACAAAGAATTGGTTCAAAAACACAAGTTGAAGTGTCCATTCCAGAAATTTGTGCAAACAGAGAGAACCTGCATTTTTATGTTACCCATCTTAAAAGTTTGAGATAGAAATTCTTGTGAAGCTGTGCTGTCTGAAAGTCTGCTTAGACAGTAGAGGAAGTTGGGATCAGAGCCAAGAATAACAGAAAATTCTGTCTGGATTCTGGATTTCCTATGAATATATCATCAAATTGGTTGAATGGGGTATAGGTGGCAACACAGTCTCAAGAATAACACTGGGTGTGGTGGTGATCAAGCAGGATGAAGGCACTAAAAGAATGTGCATGACAATCTTTCCTGTGAGGGAGAGTCACAGCACCTTGGGTGGTATGTCCTTGTATTTCTCTCCAAGCTCTGTTTGACAATCTGCCCTGAGAGGAAGAGATAAAACACTATGGGTGGTTTGTTCTTGTATCTCTCCCCAAGCTCTGCTTCACAATCATTCCTGTGAGGAAGAGTTAAAATCAGTGGTATGTTCTTATATAACTCTCTCTGGGCTCTGCTTGACAATCTTTCGTGAGAGTGAGAGTTTACAACACTATCAGGTTGTATTGAGTCTATGGTCTAGTATCTCTGTCCAAGCTCTCTTTGATGATCTTGCCTGAGATGAAAAGTTACAACACTAGGTGGTATGGAGGGCCAAAGATTGAGATTTCCAGACAAAATGAACAAGAGTACATTTTGCAGCAAACTTCATTTTGTATCAAGGCAAATAACTTTTCAACATCTTTATGTTTTGTGTGTGTGTGGCAGCATTGGCAATGAAGGGAAAGCTATTTGTGTTTGATTATGACACTAGACAAGTTGGATGGGAGACAAGCACATGCAAGATCAGCAATCTGTTACAGCGCACGACAAGCAAAAAAAGGAGAATGATCAAACTAGGAACAATTTAGATTCAGCTTCCATGGAACAGTTGCCTATAGAAAACTAGAAACAGTTTCTGTGGGCAACTCTGACAGAAAGCAGGCTTAGATGAAACTTCATTTTTCAGATTGTAGATTGCAGAGATTGCAAGTCTCTGCAAGAAGCTTGAAATGTATTAGCATCTGTATAAGTTTTGCAGCAGGAATTTAGGCCTACAGGTGTTTCTGAGGTCATTGTCATCATCTTTTTCTTCAAAACTTACTGGTCTTCCTGAGGGGGTCATCATCCATCTTCTTCAACTCAACTAGTGAAAACCTATTGTGATGTACACTTTTTCATCTGTACTTACACCCAAAAATCAAATTGTCTAGCTAGACCTTATAAATACCATTTTCATTAAATAAATACTACACTAATAAAATAGATTATAAAATCAACATATCTATATCCATGTAAATCTTGGGTGGCTATCTAAAGACCAATTCTAGCCAACAATCGGCTCACTATGGTATAAGCATGCAAATTATTGGTTACAATCAAAAGGAAAAAAAATTACTATACAAAGTTGACATGTTGAATTATCCAGGAGAAATACATGCATAATGGTTACCTATATGGTTTAGTGAAACCCAAAAAAATACTCTTATGGGACATTGGGTTCACATCACAATGGCAAGTATCACTAAGAAACAAAATTCACTCTAATATCAAATAGGTGCCATAAAGTTTTTAAGTGACCACAAATTTGATATCGATTTAAAATATTTTCTTTTTTTTAAAAGCATGTAAATCTCTCATTCATGTATATGTAAATGCTGATTCCCAGTAGGAACCACTCCTAGTTTGTGAATTGTTATAGAGTCCTTATGTGTTTAATGACCCACCTAGCTACCCAAGCCCAGTTTGCAAATTTTTGAACTCAGAAGATAAATAAGAGATTTCTTTAATAGATTATTTTTACTTTTTTAGAAAATAGCCAAATTTCCCCCAAAAATGCTTTCTTTTAGGAAAATGTCACCAAAATTTCACAAAGCTTTAATTTTGGGATGGTTTTTGCTAATTATTGTTAATGAGTGTGTGTGTGTGTGTGTGTTTATGGGTGCCTCTATGTCTGTGCATGTATCTCCCAGTGTCTCCGTCTGTCTATGTGTGTATATGTGCTTCCATGTGTGTGTGTTTCTTTGTATGTGTGTCTTTGTGTCTATTTGCACACTTATGTGCACATATCCATTAGAACACACAATCATTGCAACTCAAACAATGTATACAACTTTTCAATCCGTCATTATATTTTTCTATCATCTTTCTAAATATTTTTTCTATATCCATTTTTCTACAATAGATCACCCATGTGTCTTCAACATCTAAGGAAAGGACTAAACAGTAGAACATTGTTGATATGGCAATAGAATTGTCATAAGTCTACAATGTTTTTCCGTCCATTGTTTAGAGCACCTAGCAGTTGTCACGCCTTTTTTAATCAACATTGTTAATAACACTCAATGGTCATTAAATGTTTTTTCTTGCATATTGATGAAAACACTTGGTGGCCTTCAAGCGTTCTTTTTGTTGATATTGTTAAAAACATTTGGTAACCACCAAACCTTTCACTATTAATATTGTTGAGAACATTTGGTGATCGCTAGGCATTTTTTAGTCCATGTTGAAAACACTTACCAATAGCTAGGCATTTTTCAATTCATCTTGTTAACAACACCTAGCAACCACCAGCACTTTCTGTCCATATTATTGAGAATGATGCACCCCCAAACTCCTTGATGGATTCAACTGCAAGTCCAAAGGGTGAAAACAACGGAAGGATAAGGAATTGGGGCACATTCCCTGGCTCCTAACACTTTGGGGGTAAAGGGGCATGCTAGAGCTCTGGGATGGGAACTAAGATAAGTGACAAGCAAGTCAATTATTCACACGGACCTACACAAACCAAACAACAAGTTGGTCAGTGTGTAATTAAAACACTTTTGATGCACGGACAAGCCATGAGCAAACACAGACTCACAACATTCACCACGGCTGGACTTGGGAGAAGCCACCACCTTCCCCCTTATAGTATTCTCTATGCTTGGCCATGGGGCCAGCACCCAAATGTCATTTTGTCCTACGACTCCAAAGTTGGGAGTCCCGAAATTCCCCAAATTGGGACTATCGTAACTTTGGAAGCCCATAACTTTTTTTTTCAGACCTCCAATTGAAATGATGTTTAAAGCAAAGTTATAGCCCTTGTTGAGAGCTTTCCAATGATATGTGGCACGCTACTTGTGCGCAAGTAAATCAGGGTAATTCCTTACTTTTAATGGTTGAGAGTTTAGTGGCAATTTGATTCATGGCCTTTCTTTAATCATAACTTGTGTTTTAAATACCCAAATGGGTCATGCGAGCCCATTTTAAACATTTAATTTCCAAGAAATTTCCAATGATATAAAGAACTTTTTAATCCAATGAGTTTTGGCTCTTGTAATCGTCCTCTGAAAATTCAAAAATCCATTGAAACTTGAATTCCCAAAGTGGAAGCTCAATTGGGAGTGTGAAGGTTCATTCCCTCACACTTTCCTACACTCTCGGGAGCATGAAAGGTGATTCCCAGGCTTCACTTTTGGCTTGCACCTTTGCAAGCCCTTACCTTGGTTACGAACCCAAGGCTAGGGTTGTGACAAAAAATGCATGGCGGCCACCAAACATTTTTTAGTTCATCTTACTAAAAATGTTTGGGGTTGCTAAACACTTTTCCATCCATATTCTTAAAAGCATTTAATGGCCACCAAACATTTTTTGGTTGATATTCTTGAAAGCACTTGGTGACTACCAAATGTTTCTCATGTTCACAACTATTAGGCAACTATGATCAAAGCTAGCTATGATTACTAAACATTGCAAGAAAGAATAATCATTTGACATGTAGGCACACCATTAATGAGGAATGTAATCAATGAATATTATGGCTTGAACCAAATTTATCCTGAAGTTGAGTTCGAAATATGGGAGCTCACATCTAACACAACATCCTGGGTGGTCAAATTTTTGACAAAACCAAAATATAACGATAAAGTTCCACTTCATCAAGAATGGGAACTAAGATTCTATGAGGAAAATGCCCATCTACTCAATGAAGGTTTGGGCTCACAAGTTGGGAAAGGTCATAAAAACATTCATGTAAAAAACAAGAAGTAGGCCTTGTCTATCCAATAAACAAAATAAACAATGAGCTCACCCCAATGAGTGTTGAAAAAAGATTTTGGGTGAATGATCTCAAGGATATATCCGCCCAAGATGTTGTTGACCATTGGAACAAATTCTACAAGTTCATTGAAATTGAAAAGGGCGAATCTATACAAGATTCCCAAAGAGGCTTGAAATGCACACTCACGAACTTCAACGATTCTAATGGGCTATAGCCAACAAAAAACAACAACAGAAAGAAAAAACAAAACATAGTAGAATGAGAAGATTTTGATGAAGCTAGTAATCAAAAAGGAAGAAAAGGGATTTGATGTCATGGAGTGTTGATTCATCGATAACACACTAGGCGACAAATACTTGGGATGTTTCCCATTGGGACATGGCCCATTTTTGCATGTTATGGTTGATGTCCATTGATTAAAAAAAACAACCCCAAACATTATATACTAGCCCTTTTCAAATATCCATAATGACGAATTTTTTTAAAAAAACACAAAATATAACAAACTTGACACTGAAGTACCAATTTTTACAATTCTTGAAAACCCCAGCAATACAAACCATATTCTTCCATGGCATTTGAAAAAGTGGGAGGATATTCAAAACAATCAATTTTCAATTGTTGGAGGGAACACACAATTATTGCAACAAAGGTGCCTTCACTTATAACCTTTTTTTTTCATGAATATTGTAGATTCATCTACAAATAGAATTATATTCATTTTACTTATTCACATAAAAAAATATCATTTCTTGTTTCAATAAGAACTAGTCAAGAACCCCAATACAAGGCACCATGTTTGAAAGTTTTATGGCAAGTTCCAAATCGTCGTCATATGGGACACAAACTTTGTGAAGATATGTAACCTTTTGAAGATATTAAACGACAAGAATTATGACTTGAGCACAAAGCCTTCTTATACGGAAAACCTTGCACATGTGCATCGAATATGGGACATGTACCAAGGACCATGTCCAAATTTGGATACATCTTTTTGACATATTAAGGAATACAAGGTAATGAAAAAACCCCTTGAAGTTACTTTATGAAATCCATTTGCTCATCCAGTTGGTTTTTGTACAGCTTCCACAAAAATTTGAGGAAACACTCAAGCCAATGTTAAACATAAAATCAACAAAGGAATGCATGAACATCCTGCTATTGACAAATGCAATGTTCTAGATAAAGTGTGTTCCTCGAATGGGAGAGGTGCAACATCTTTGATGGATTTTGCGATGTACTAACATGTCTACCAAAATTATTTGGCAAATCCACTTTCAATCACTTGGCCAACCTAAAAGAAAAGCAACTCAAAAAGTTTGCGAAAGGGTTCCATGTCATAACAATAACATTCTGAGAACATCCAGTGAATAGAGGGAAAGTAGACTTTAAATCTATGTACAAGTTCACAAGGCTTTTGAAATAGAGGTTTGTGATCTGAAATGAAATCATGATTCATTTCGAACAATGATGTTAACATGTAAATATTAAGTGGCGAGCAGTGAATGGGTGAGCAAGCTCAAGTGAATAACTAAAAATCTTTATGCCACATCATCAAATATTTCCAAAATATTCCCTTGCCACGTGGTTGCCTTTTTTGCAACGTGGCAAAAGATTTTTTGCAATAAATATTTTGCCACGAGGACAAGGGTCTGACTTCAAAACACACAAATTATTTTCTTTTGAAAATATTTATTTGTTAAAATGGTGGTTTAAAATTGTACCCATAAACCTAGGGTCTTTTAAAGATTGGAAACCACCTTAAAAATAATCACCAAAGCAAAAATGATTAGCCCATCCAAGGATGATAAAAATATTCCAAAAATTATATTCATTACACCATGAAATTAATTTTTCCTACATCATTGTTGGAAGTTTTCCACTAACATTAGCATATTGGACTGTGAATAGTAAAAATGAAATAGGCACTCCAAAACTTGACACAAATCCAACTTTATTATAATATCATTATCTCTCAAATGCTTTAGCACATGCTAATGGCCGCTAAACCTCATCCCAACTCCACGTAGGATAATGAATGAAATTTTCAAACTGCCCATAATACATTATGTTTTATAGGATATGATACAAGTGTTTACATTGTGCCCATGCTCCACACCCACCCAAAAAAGATGTTGACATGACAACAAAATATATGCAAGAGAAACATGGGTAATTTCTGATTGTCACATCAAAACGCTTGTGGCCGAAAAGTATGTTGTAAATTTGTCTATACCTAGGGGGTTGGACATCTATAGGGCGCAAACTAATAAAAGGACTATGCAATTTACTAGCCTCTCACTTGTTGGTGTGTTGGTGTGTTGTTGTGTTAATTTAAACACTAAAGGCCTTCTCACCTTATTACCATAATAGATGTGGGCCAATTGCTTGCATATGTAGATCTGATTACATTCAATGTGTAGGTTGAAAGAACTTGGAAATTGTTAGAAGTGGAGAGCTCATCTCTAAATAAACTTTGAGGGTTGTTCCTATGTTTAAAGTCAAACAAAAACCTAACATCTTCTAGAAATGATACCTCTTTTTTAGTAAGGTTGATACCATGTTGAACAAGCCATATAGTTGTAAAAATGTTATTTCGTGAGCATGTGACTATGAGCATGAACAAAAAAGAATATTCTCCACACATCATCAAAATATTCCTTGACAAATCCATCCACTATGGTAGAATATTTTTGACAAAATCATACATGGCAAAATATTCTTTGACACAATCCAATGTGACAGAATATTTTTTGACAAAAAAGAATTTCATGAGGCCTATTCTTGGAACAGTGAAATAATCTACCATGTGGACCTTCAACAACATCTAATATAAAATTCTACAAAGGTTTATGCCCCATATGTTGAAGCACATAAAGGTTTTTGGTAGAACACTTAACAGATCTTACTTTTTGGAGTTCCAAAGGACACATATATAGTAGCCATTTAGTCCTTGGAACTCCAAAGGACACATATTCAATAGCCATTCAATCCTTGAACCCCCAAGGATGCATATACAATAGCCATTCAGTCCTTGGAGCTCCAAAGGACACATAGACAATAGCCATTCAATCCTTGAAACCCAAAGGACACATATACAATAGCCATTCAATCCCTAGAACTCCAAAGGATGCATAAACATTAGCCATTCAAACCTTAGAACTCCAAAGGATGCATATATAGTACCCATTCAATCCTTTTAATTCCAAAGGAAGCCTATAAAGCAACCATATAATAATTGCATTGTCATTACATTTCCAACAAATTTCTAATTATATTTTTTCATTTTCTATTGTTTGTTTGCATTTTCAGTATCATCATTATCCACTTGCACTTGGTATACCTCTAATATAATATTATATTCCTATAACCTCAATTAAATATTTGTATCCTCCCACCCAATATTATTAATTTGTGTACTTAATTGCCTTACTCAGTATTACCATTTCAATTGATTTTCTCCCAAACAATGACAACCATATCACTTATTATTGGTCAACCCACAATTCAATGCATGATTGAAAACCCATTATTGTACTCAATTTTCAACAATTTTCAAACAAATAGAATGACCATGGAAAATTCCTCAAGATGATAATCGATTTGACCTTTTACGCGGACTATTAAAGATTAAAAAATGGGGCATTCTACAAAAAGACAAAGTGGATAACACAGATGAATGGGCCACCTGGTGGTGGGCAAATGCAAAGATTAAATAACAAAGTTCATATGTTGCCAAAAAAAGGCCAAGGCCAAACCCTCAATTAATATAATAAAAAATAAAAAACTATCATTAAACGATGTTCAAACATGCGATGGAATTTTTGAAACAATGCATAAACTTAAAAACCCCACTCCTAGAACATTACTTTACTAGTGTTTTAAACGACTTATCAATAGAAGACTTGGTCACCTATTGTGAGTTATTAACAAGAGAAATTGCAAAACCCTATCAAAAACTTTTGCAACTCTAGGCAGGCGGGCTTAGGTCCCATAACATGAAAGAAGCAAAATCCTCCAACTACATGTGAATTGACGAATGATTAGACTGCCACCAAAACCACAAAAAGTGTGGGATAGTCAGAAAAGATGACATGTGAACCCCTAACAATAAAATAATGTTTATTCAATCACATTATGCAGTACATACAATATTCTGCATTATCTAGATGTAGAAATCAGATGTAATCAATGGAAAATGGATTGAAATAAAATGGATTTAATTATAATTATGGATTTAAAATGTATTTTGTTTGTAACTAGAAGGACATATATGAAGAAAGAAGTATGAACAAATAAGACCATGAATGAATATTGCAATTGAGAAGCAAAACTTAAGCAATAATGAATGAAAGGTTTTATGTATTCATATGCAATTGGTACTTCTCACACTGAGAAGAAAGTAAATGTGTTCAGGATTAAAGATCTAGAAACAATAATGTGTTACAATGGCATCCAATTTCAAAGGATGAAGTAATACTAAGTCGCACATTCTAAAACACCATGCATTAATTAGAGATCAATAAGGAAATATTTGCTATGACTATTGAAATAAACAATCATTGATCACATAATAGAATGTTAGTAATTAATTGCCATAAATGTTCACATTCCACGCACTAAAAAGGATGTTACAAAATGATAAATGTAAAACAAACATGAACCTCCGCAACAATTGTATGTAATGAAAAAGAAGCATGGCGGATGTAGAAATTTTTCATTGCAAGTGTAGGTTTGGAACTATGAAAATGTTTGCTAAAACTTTTGGAGACTTGGATCTTTATCTAACATTGGATCTGTATCCAATAATGATAAGATAGATGACAACAATAGATGTAGACTACAATGTAGAATGGGATATTGGGCATCAAAAAATAACATGCAGGAATACAAAGTCTATGCCACAATACTACAGGTGTTTGGACTAGATTTTGTGAACAACTTGTGACAAGCCCTTGGGGATAATATGTGGCCAACTAAACCAACAAACTACAACTACAAGACTTGTTTATTATGCCAAGTAAAATATCTTTTGGGGATGAATAAAGCAAAACAATATTCATTGGTAGAAGCCTTGCACAAGAAATGGCTAGAAAATGAAAGTGATTTTAGATGACAACAAATATGAGTTGCCTATTTTAAAATATGATGAAAATTAAGATGCACTGGTAGAACACAAAGAAGGAACCACAATGGATGAAGAGGAAGAGCCAAAAACACCATTGCAATCAAGATTTGATGAAGGAGAACTTGACTCAGAAAACATGGATGAATAATATTGTAGGTCAAGCAATCGAGTCACTATCAAATCGTGGCATTAAGAGGAATGGGGGTCACCATCATATGTCCATGATCACATGCACACATATAAATGAGGACCACGAACAAAATTGTATGTATCCCATTTTTTGTAAGGATTTGAGAATGTCCGAGAAACAACACGTGACATTGTTGAGAAGAAGAAACTAGAGTCAATTCAAGTTGTTTTGCAGTATTGACTCTTAGTTAGTGAAAATAATTAGTGCAAGAGTCCGAAGAATATACTTGTACAAATGGTTGTATCAAGAAGTATTACACTCATCTAGAAACACCAAAAATAGAAAGTGAAGGTGGTGTGGATATTAGCGAAGTGAAAGCGAAACAAGTTGGAAACATTTTGGAATTGACTTTGACAATCATAGAGAAGATGAAAGTGGAAATATGAAAGCTAAATATAAGAATGATGGGCAAAAAATGCAATAGTACAAAGTCACAATTTCCATCCATTGTTGAATTGTTTGAAAGCAAAAGCAATGTGGAAGAGTGCAATTTGTTCCCTAAGGATTACAATGAATATAATGCAACAAAGAGATTGATTTAAGATATGAGATCAACTAAAGGAAGGAAAATTGCAAGTTGACAAAAATATGCTAGGGGAGAGTTACATATTGTTTTACTGTAAGTTTTCATTTCAAATTTTCAATGCATGGAATTGTTTTGTAAATAACATAGTCTAAGGAAAATTTCATTGAACTTTCTTAGTTGCAACAAATAAGTGGGGTCTAGTTGAAAGTCCAATCTGGAATCCAATCCAAAGTATGGTGATGCCATCAATATTTTGAACAATAAGGAAGGTGATAGAATTGTTGTAATAAAAAAAAAGATTCTAAAAAGAACGAACATGTAATGCATTAAGAATGATAATGCTTGATTTTTTACTAGTGTAAGATGTGTAAAGTTGTGTAAGTATGTGTTGCATATTTTTTGTGAAGATACATATAATGACATACATAATTGACTAAAAGTAATTTAAACTATTTTCGAGGATCAACTACATTCAACAAAAGAATGCATGTATATGTATTGGTTAATGTTGATTAGAAGGTTGAGCTTTAATTGGATTCTTCAATGCACACAATTTAATTAATTCCAATGTCTAGGAATGTACGAAACACTAGGAATACATTAGTACTTGTAGTGTCATTTGACATTGAAAGTTCTGAACATTGGAGCCTAGTAAAGAAGTTTATGGATATATTTACGTAACAAACTAACTCTAATGTCATAGTTGAATCAAAACAATGCCCATCGAAAGAAAGATATCTCAAATAGTGGATGAAGGGATGCAATCATGAAATAACTATATCTTTTTAGTGTGCGTAAGCAAAGGCTAAGTGTAAGTTCACCCACACAAAAATGATGACATTGAATAAAGGTTAGCGGTTTGCAATCGGATGTAATTAGTTAAAATAAAATAAAACAAAAAAAAGGTCCCAAGAATAAGTAAAATTCAATTATAAGATAACAAAGGATTGGACAAGTTATTTTCTAAAAGAAATCTTTTCATTCAATTGAACAAAAAATAGGATCAACGTGTCCAAAAGAAGAGGGAACATGGCTATTGTAGTCGGTTGAAATTATAGCACCTCAATGGAAACATCAGATTCACGATATGAAAGCCATAGTGAAACAATGCCCACCATTGCACCATGAAGGATGAATGGTGAATGCAATGATTTTTTGTTGGGTTCCAGTTCTTTGATAATCATGGTGGTTGGTTCAATTGTTTATTTAAGCAAGTTGTTAGTTGGAGGGTAGTTGGTGCCAACCATAGGTGGGGAATTGCAATGGCCTCGAATTTTTTGATAAAACATTGAAAAAAAAAATTAAAATTTTGAAAGAATGTCAAGACAAATCAAATTAGGCCTAATGGATATGAATTATTTCGTAAAATAAAGTGGGAACTTATTGCACTTTATGTGACATATGAATTAAAAGTTTTTAAACAAAGAATTTGAATGTTTGTAAAAAACCAATGATGACACCACCATTTCATTGTTCAATGAAATAATTTCAAAAAACCATTACATTGTCCCTTATAGTTGGCACTAACCATAAGGGGGAGAGGGTCTGAGATAATAACATTTTTATAAGTCACTCCTATTATAATTCTTACCTTAACTTAAATGATGAAAAAAAAATGGCATAGTGGGGGAAATAGATAAATTTTTGATAACTAAACAACCAAAAAAAACACAAATAAATAAAATAAACATTTCAAAATTTCAATGATGATACAATCATTTTTGCCTTAATTAATTGCTCAAGTATGTCTTCCATGAAAACCTAACTTATGCATTCCATATATTTGGATTTAATTGAAAAATTATTCTCAATTAGTGATTTAATATGTTGAAGATTCAAATGTGGGGGTGGATAATGCAAGAATAATTATCCATTTAAAGAGATCCAAATAAGTTTTCATTTAGAATGAGCCCACAAATATCTCCACATTCATTATTTCAATATAAGGTTATTTTAGAGAACATATTTCTAAAAATCATTCAAATATAAGTTTAATTAATTAAAATGTGGCAATTATTAAAGTTATGGATTTGCCATTGAATAATAATTGTTTATGATATTTGAAGATTAGATAGATATATGCAATAGTAGAAATAAAAGTTTTTGATAACTATAAGAACAATACAAATTGAATTTGGATGAAAAACATATTCCGTCCCTTATGCTCGGCATTGACCATAAGGAGGAGGGAATAAAGGCAAAATGGAATATTTAAATTCCAACCAATGGAATAATGAAAATCAAAAAATATATTTAGAACAAATGTACTAATTATTGATGATGTAATTAATAATTCTGGTGTTATTTTAAAAGGCGAGGAATGTAGTTCTAAAATGCTTCTAAATACAAATTCAATTAATTGAAATGTCAAAATTATTCAATATACGAATCTGCCATTGAAGAATCATTGTTCTTGATTCTTGTAAACCAAATAGATATTAGCAATCGTCTTTACCACATGAAAGTAACGAAGCATTGATATTATTTTACATCAAAACATTTTTTTGTGAAGAAGATGATGGAAACAAAACATTGGAATAATATTGAATGACGACAAATCCTAAACAAAATTCAAGAAAAAAACCAAGTAATAGAAAATAGACTGCAACAATAGATTCAAACAAACAAAACAAATTGCAAATGAAACTCTACTCCAAATTCTCTATAGCTTCATGATCAATAAGCTTTTAAGACGCCAATGTCATATGATGTCTCAATATTGGATGAATTGGGAGACAATAAAGAGGCCATGTGTCAAGCAATGTCCTTAGCATATTTAGGCAAGGATTGGATCAGAAGGGGGCTCGGGAAAAAGTCACTCCAAGCATTAAATGGAATGAACTGATAACGATCAGGCTAGATGTCTTTGCAAAATACACATAACATTAGCTTCAAATTGGAGGCAAAAGAATTAAAAAATATGCATTCAAAAATGATTAATGCCAACTTACTCACAATCTTTTCTCAATTAACAAATTCAAAGGCTCTCAAACAATCAAGCCACACTCAACCTAAGGTTTAACCTTCTCTAGAAGAGGTTTGATAACCTATTCAAAAACATTATCATTTGGTTCTAGCACAAAAACATCACGGCCAATAGGTTGGTCTCGAATGTAATTCCTTGCAAAGTAATCAAGGAAAATAAGATTTGAATTTTGAAGGAGCATAGATTATGATTTAAACTTGCAAAGAGAAGTCACAAAAATATACCGGTGGATGAGTTCATGTTGATAATAAGCGAACCATGAAGGTTGCACAAATGAATTAAAGTCTTCAATGTGGACACATGCATTTCCTGACCTCCTCTAAATGGGATATATGTGTTGGATTCACTATTAGAAAATTTGGTATTTTTTTATAGGCAAATCTAGTAAAAAACATACCCAATTTGAACAAGTGTCAAAATGACCTTTTAGTCATTTTGGACAAGTTGATTTCGACATGTCTATTGTGACTAGGGTGGTTTTTTTGACTAGTAGAAAATGGACCATTTGACTGGTCATTTTGATTAGTCAAATTTCTACTCGTTAAAAAAATAAATTTGTGGCAAGTAGGTAGGTTATAAAAAGGCAAGTAGGTAGGTAAGTAAGTAGGTCGTAAAAAAAAAAGGTATGTAGGTAGGTCATAAAAAGACAAGTAGGTGGTAGCTTAGCCTATCCTATGCTACTTGACCTACCTTAACCTAACTTAATATATCCTACTTAAACTTACCTTACATACCTTAGCCCCTTAAGTGTGTACATAGGTTATAATGTTTGGAATTGAACCCTCGACCTCCCCAATGATAAACAAAGTCCTTAATCAATGGACCACACCATTAAAAGATGTTCAACATTTGTTAATTTTTTTATTTCACATGTTTATTTTGACATTTCATTACAAGACTATGAGGTACGAAGGTAGGTAGGTTGGAGGAGATAGGTGGGTGGGTGGGTGGGTAGGTAGGTAGGTGGTGGGTGAATAGGTAAGTAGGTGGGTGGGTGGGTGGGTTGGTGAGTAAATATGCAAGTGGGCTGGTAAGTAGTATGTATGTAGGTAGGTGGGTGGGTATGTAAGTATGTAGTACATGTATGTAAGTAGGTGTGTGGGTAGGTAGGTAGGTAGTTAATATGTAGGTAGGTTATAAGTAGTTGGATAGGTAGGTAGGTAATACATATAGGTAGGTGGGTGGGTGGGTAGGTAAGTAGTTAATATGTAGGTAGGTTATAGGTGGTTGGATAGGTAGGTAGGTAATACGTTTAAGTAGGTGGGTAGGTAGGTAGGTAGGTGGGTGGGTTAAAAGGTAGGTTTGTAGGTTATAAAATTGCAAGTGGGAGGTAGGAGGTAAGTATGTAATAAGCATAAGATATCCCATTTGACTAAAGAACATTGGTTATTTTGATTAATACCCCATTTAACCAAAACCCATTGTCCATTTTGACTAAGGTTGTCTAACTTGACTAGATGTATTGGTCAAAAAAATCACTTTAGTTAAGTTGATTAATAAAAAAATACATGTTTTACACCTCCAATCAAAATGGACATGTCCATTAGTAAAAAAGGATGAGTTAATCAATTTGAACTATTTGAAAAACCATGTTTTGTAATAGTGACATCTCCATTGTCTCAAAGTTAATACAATTATACGAGATATCATCCCCACCTAAGGAAACACTAGGCTTCACTATCTCTAGGTGATTTTCTTGAAACTTAAAGCCACCCATCTTGCAAACAAGAAAAATCACCCAATTTAGTTGGGTCTACAAGGTGGGGAATGAAAAAACTTAGTCAAATATGACTATTTAAAATGAAGTGTAATGTAGATGGAAATGAAGGGAATTACCATTTTCCCCTTGATTCCATGCTCATTCGTGGCAAAATATTGATAACTACCCATCTTGAATGATACCATATCCATTAATCTCCAAAAAAACTTGATTTCCTTTAAAACACAAGAATCATCATGGAATATAAAAATTGCACCATTGTCAATGAGGTATTTGTTTGCAAAATCAAATATTCCATAGACATAACTATCTTTGTGATGGTTCTAGAGGGGGACAACAATGGGAGGTTTGGAAACAAGAGGAATTAGCAAGTTGGACAGAACTTCAACAATGAGGAGAGTAGGCTTCCCACATCCAAAATCCTACAAAGTGGAAGGCAAATTATTAACATCATGCAAAAAAATATGACTCTTGTGAGATGCACATAAGGAATTGTTTGAACGAGTACCTTTGAAAACATTTCATTCAATTCCTTGTATTGATAGCGCCACAAGCTAAATGCCACCGTGGTTGTCACCATGGCTAACCAAGAAAGATTAAAAGTTGAAATCGTTAATTGAATCAGGGAATCAATTGGGAATTCGATAGGATTTGGGAAGGGAGTTAAAAGAAGATCCAAATTGGGATCTACGTTTATATTAAAGAGTTGCCTCTTCGAATGGATGGTTTGAGACTATGGAGCTTTTGGGTTTGGAACGAACTCCTCTTACTCAAGGTCCTCTTCATCTAATTTTTCACTTGAAGGTCTTACCAATTAGTTAAAAAAGAAAATTTATCCTCTTGGCACTATGGCTTTGATACCATGTGACGTGCTCCCAAGCTTCTTGATAGACTCAAATGTGAGTTTAAGTGAAAACAATGGAAAGCTCAAAAGTTGGGGCACATTCCCTGGCTTCTAGCATTTTTGGGGTAGAAGGGCGTGCTAGAGCTCCGAGATGGGGATTAGGAAGAGTGACAAGCAATTCAATTATTCGCACGGACTTGCACAAGCTAAACAAGATGTTGGTTAGTGCGTAGTTGGTGCACGGACGAGCCACGAGCAAACACAGACTCACAACACTCACCACGGCTCCGACTTGGGGGAAGCCGTCACCTTCCCCCTTATAGTATACTATGTGCCTGGCCACGGGACTAACATCCAAATGTCATTTTGTCCCAAGACTCTCAAGTTGGGAATCCCAAAATTCCCAAAATTGGGATTCTTGCAACTTTGGAGGCCCATAACTTTGTGTGCAAACCTCTGATTGAGGTGAAGTCTAAGGAAAAGTTGTAGCCCTCGTTGAGAGATTTTCAACGATATGTGGCATGACACCTACACGCAAGGAAAATTAGGGCGATTCCTGACTTTTAGTGTTCGGGAGTCAAATTGGTAATTTGATTCCCGACCCTTTCTTTTGACCATAACTTATGTTTTAAGTGCTTAAATGGGACATGCGAGCTCATTTTAAACATTTAAGTTTTAAAAGCTTTCCAACGATATAAGGAAGTTTTCAATCCAATCAGTTTTGACTCTTACAATCGTCCTCTGAAGATTTGGGAGTCCATTAAGATTCCAACTCCCAAAGTGGGAGCTCATTTGGGAGTGTGAGGGTTCATTCCCTCACACTTTCCTACATTCCTGAGAGCATGAAATGTGACTCCCAAGCTTCACTTTTGGCTCGCACCTTTGCAAGCCCTTGCCTTGGTCGCGAGCCCAAGGCTAGGGTGCAACACCACCCTTTAAACTAAAATCAATTGAAGTGGGCTTATCGAAGTGGTTGTCTTCAAACTTCTGCCTTAACCCGCACTCCAACTCTAAGGTACTATTAACCAAGTAGTTTAAATACCACCCATAGGATGCAAGGTGGGCAACTGACCTTTCCTTCAAGAGATCCTTCCTATACATGGTGCTTTCAACTTTAAGATCATGCCAGATGTTAAAAAAGGGAGGGAGGTTCTAAATAGACATGTTCCCCAAGAGAACATGGGAAAAATACTTGCTACAAGGAAGTTGAATTCAATGTGAAAAATACTAATGTTGAAACCAAGTATGAAATTAGTCAAGAAGATGGAAATGAATGTAATATTAGCAAAGAAGATTTGTCCACTACTTGTAAATCACATGCTTCAAAGCTTCCTCACCACCAATTTGTTATTGCCGAATCTTGCTTTTGAAGATTCCACCTTTGAATTTAAATTCATGAAAAACGAAATTTCCCACAATTCAAGCTTTTAATGACTTATGAAATCTTCAAGACTTTGAACCTTGACATTCTCAAGAATAGAAACACCAAGGTCTGTCCCAATGTTACTATATAGCTTTTTGGCCTCCACTTCCAACTACAATGAAAACACAAAAGAAAAGCCATGAGCACAAAGGGCTATTGAAAACAACATAGAAAGATTCTCATTGTACCATCAAAAGTTTATATATATGATGGTAAAGTTTCATTCTAGAAACAACAATAGGCACCTTACTATTATGCCAAACTTATGAAGGGTGTAAACCATCGCTAATGCCTTTCTCATAGTTGTAGTGTAATTTTGCTCCACAAAACTTAACAACCTTGATGCATAAGCAATAAGCTGATCACACTTACTATCTAAATTTTGGGCCAACATTGCCCCTACCACCAAGTTGGAGGCATCCGTGTGTATATAAATTACTATGAAAAAATCATTTTTGTTGCAATTAGTCTATCTAGAGTTATAATCTAGTTCTACCAGACACTTTTCAGTTGTAATTTAATTTTATCGGACACTTTTTAGTTACATTAGACAAGTTGCAATAGACATAGTTTTCTCATAGTGAAAATTCCTTCTCCCAATTTGGAGCAATTAAAATTGGAGCCTCCACATACTTACACTTGATTGTCTCCTATGTTTCTTATGTCCAAATGAACTCCTTTGATTTGCTCATTAATTTTGTGATTGGTGCCATAATGAAGGCAACAAATTTCATAAAACCTTGGTAAAATTTGGCCAAGCCATTGAAGACTTGGATGTCATGAGGGTTCTTGGGCATGGGCATCCTTACAACCACTTCTACCTTTTTTGGATCCAATGATTTCCCTTCCTTAGAAATGATAAACCCTAGTATCATTCCCGAAAATACCATAACGGCCCACTTCTCTGAGTTAAGCTTATCCCATATTCCTAGAATTTCTTAAAGCATCATTATAATTTGGACAAATGAATGTCCAAATTACTAACTTGACTATGAAGTCATTCAAAAAAGGCTTCATGAAATCATCCAAGTAGTCTTTGAAAGCTTTGTTCATTGTTCTTTAGTATGTCAATGGTGCATTCTTGAGCCCAAATGACATTACTGCATAAACAAATGCTCCCTAATTGTAATGAATGTCATCTTGTAATAGTCTTCACAAGCAATTTGGACTTGATGGTAGCCAAAAAAACCATCCAAAAACATATGGATTTCATGTCTCGTGACCTTGTCCAAAACTTCAATATTAAAATTTTAATTTATTTTTAAATTGACATGTTTTATTTTAATAAATTATTGCATAATCTTTCAAATCAACTTTTTAAAATACTTTTTAATAATTAAAAAATTAAGCTAATTATTTCTATGTTTATCAAACAAATTTCATTTAAAAATTAATCAATGAATTTTTTTAATATTTCACAATGATATGAAACCTTGTGACACAAAAAGGCAAATGACAACCCAAAAAAAATGATATAGAGGCATGACTAAATTTGTTACCCAACATTCATATTTTGAGAAAAAACCCAACAAATAGATGGGTAGATTTCAAAACAACCCATCAATTGGATGGGTGCACCCAAAATCTACACATGCATGTCCATTATAGCTTAGGGCAATAATCATTTTAGCATCCCATAGCCATGGGCGATCGCTGATTACTAGTAAGCTACTACTAACAATTCAATGCATGATTGAAAACACATTGTTGCATTTAATTTTGAACACAATTTCCAAGTAAATAGAACGTCCATGATGAATTCTTCAAAATGATTGTAGATTCGACCCTTTACAGGGATTGTTATAAATCATGAAAAAAACAAAGTGGATAACACAGATGAGCGAGTCACCTAGCAATGGGCAAACAAAAAGACAAAAGAACAAGGTTCATTTATTGCCATGAACAAGTCAAGGCAAAACCCTTGATCAATAGCATAGGATATTAAAAACTATCATCGAGCAATGTTTAAACACGCAATGGAATTTTTCAATTAGTGCATAAGCTTTTAAAAACCATGTTAAGGGGGTTGGATGATTACATGATTTTGGATGAACAAGCATTTAGGATAAGACTAATCAGAGAACTTTGTTAGTTTGAATTTTGAAATTTTGTTGGTTTTGAATCATGATGAGGAGACTTGGGATTGCCCAAAAAGAAAGGTTCAAAAAAAGAAAAGACAATTTTTATACACAGCTTTAAGGGAAGTGTGAAAGGAGTTGTAGGTACTTGTAGAAAACCATATATTCTATTTTGGATATACCATAGATTATACTCACATCAAGGGAATCAAAGTTGGATCAAATAAGGTACATAGCTAAAACACAAGATCATGAATATGTGGATTCGGAGATGGTCAAATTACTTTCAAAGGTTTGTGCATTCTATGAGGACGAAAGACGTACGATCATGGATTGTCCTTTTGTGGCTTTTCACATAAGAGCGAATATTGCTAAACATATGGAGTTACAGAATGTGGCAGGAACATTAATGGATCAACCACAAGAATGGGAACAAAGAATTCTTGTAGCTTAGAATAGATTAAGAGGCATGGAGTTGGGAAACTGATTAGGACCATAAAGTCAATATATTCGTCCATATATTCAAACCAAGAACAAAGAACCAGAGGTGTATTTACATTCACATTTTGCACCATAGAGGATACCAATGGGTAACCCTAAAATGGAACATCATTGCCTTCGAATCAACATAATTTCACCAATTATGTTAAACCCGAAGACAACTTGTTGGAATAGTGATTACTAAATCACTTAAGGCGAGTAATTTAACTGCATGAATTGAAATGGTTGTTGTGCCCATCATGGAGGTTGTTAAAAGGGGAGTACTAATTAGATCTGCGATAAAATTGGGTAATGGATTTGATGGAATCTCGACAAGAAGGACACTAAATGGGGGTTCGGTGTTACCAACAACTATTGGAGTTGTTGGGACACCTTAGATGGCATTTACCAATCCAATAATGACTATTCATGTGAATAGGATTGCAAATTGACCACCGATGAGTTCAATGGATGTTGGAAGGTATAAAAGTGTAGATGTAGCGAATCCAAAAGGAGGATATTGATAACCATCTATTGTAATTGCACCAGATCAAAAAAATGGCCATTATGTTAGGCCAAACAAGGTAGCTCTTAAGTAACCTGATTTCAAAAAAGATGCTAACCTAGATGCTCATGTCAAAGTGTTCAATTCTATAGTAAAAATAAATGTAGAGACTTCTAAAGAGTACATCATCAATGCATTTAGTTATATGTTCAGAGATACAACACTAGATTAGTGTCATAATTACATGTCATAATTCCCTAACTATATTTTTTTGAAGCTTACATAGGCATTTTGTAAACATCATCAGAAGATTCAAAACAACGAGCAAATATACATGGAGCTGAAAAATATGAAGCACGAGGAAACTAAAAAGGTGGAGGTTTACTATGAGCACATTCAAAAGTTGGTTCATGGTTTACAAATACCAACCACAAATAGTTTTCTAATTATTGTGCTTAGAGCGGGTTTATAATTATACCTTAGAATTGTGGCTATAGGGATGAAACAGTCAACACTACAACAACATAAGAAGGCAGCAATGTTGTGTGAAAAAGGCATGATTATTATAGAAGCAAAGAGTGCATTTTTAGTACTATAGAATATAAAACAAACAACACCATGGAAAACACTAAATAATACAAGGAAGATTGACAAAAATTGCACAAATTATGGGATGATGAATCACAATGTGGAAACATGCAAAAAGAAGAAAGAACAGACCATAGAAGCCCCACAACCTATTGGAAACAACTTGAAAATGAGTAAGAAATGAAACATTCAAGGTTCATGAAATGGAACAATTGTATTAACTAACAAGAAATCACAAAGGTTGTATGCTTCAAATGTTACAATCACAAAATTATGGCTTGCAACTACTAACAAGGCTTGAAGGTTCTACAT